>SDBT01002608.1_pt1 | contig 31695 bp, 38 predicted proteins | sample 2277101 | NCBI WGS metagenome assembly SDBT01 (sample SAMN10404973, study PRJNA504765) | marine sediment metagenome | isolation source: marine sediment core GS10_PC15, 103 cmbsf | place: Arctic Ocean: Southern Knipovich Ridge | collected 2010 | reverse complement strand
AAAAACTACGAGAAGAAAATCTTGATTCTGCAACAGATTGTCAAAATGATAAAGTGTGATAAGTGTCATAAAAAGTTTCATATTACTGTCAAATGCAGATGAGAGAAGAACCACTGCCTTCTCCATCGATATCTAGAAAGTCATGACTGTACATTTGATTACAGACTTGTCTGTCGAGAGAGACTCGAGAAAACAATCCTAAGATCGAATCTGAAAAAGATTCAAAAAATATAACTATTTAAATTCATTTCTAAGAAGAAATGAATACTTCTAAGAGGGTAGAGTTAATTGATCATGATAGCTAGGCGGAAACGCAAAGGGGTCCTCGTGAACCAATGTAAAACGGTCCATAAGTTTTCCATCGATTATTACTTCTTCTAGAAACATATCTAATGGTCTTACCCACGTGCGATGCTCTCCACTGAGGCCATAATAAACAACTAATGGTTTTAAAGTTTCAGTATGCCTGGCTATAGCTATTACTCGATACAGAAATCCTTTATAATGGCGGTAAATGCCTAAGGGTAACATCGTCCTAATCGATTATATATTTATCAATTATTTATGCCATTTTTAGTTACACAATAATCTCATCTTGAAACTTGGAGTTGTATCTACTTCTTCCCCACTCTCTGTATTCTTTACATCCAAACTTCCAATCTTTTAACACTTTAGTTCTCATGTAAAATACATTATCTTCCATTTTGTTAGACTGAGACCTTTTCTTAATGATCATACAGGTATAATCTCCGGTTATCTGATCCATCAATTCGCAAAATGTCTCATATTTACCACATGAACCTCCTAAGTTGAGGTGAAGCTTCTTTCTTTCAGCTTCCTCTGGTTCTCTAAAAATAGCCACATAAGAAACACTCTTTCTAATATCCGGGGGGAGATCTATGGCATACTGGGAACCAACCATTAGAAGTTGGTTCCAATGTTGCGAACCTAATTTGAACAATCCTTTCATCACTTTTGTTTTGTAGACTTTAGGATCGTCACTAGCATCATCAATAATATTGATGGCGTAATTACCAGGGTAATCCTCGGGATTTTCTATCTTGCACTTTCTCTGTCTTAAAATATGATTCTTCTCTTCCTGTTCATCGAATTCGAGGGACACAAAGAGAGGAGGCATAATCGTACAAAATTTCTTGTATGATCCTTCTGTTCCCATAAAAACTCTGGCGACGGGGTAGCGGTGCTTGAGATAATAGCAAAACAACTCGATAAGTGAAGTATTGTGGGTTACCGTAAAATCTCCTAAAAGAAATCTTTTGTTACCATCTATCTGGAATCCGTGATAAGTTCCTATTCCAATTTCTTCTACTTCTATCCCAGTAACACTCTCATCGGTAGTTCTAGAGTCTTCTGATTTTATTTTCTTTCTGTTCAATAAGACCGGGATATCATGGAGAGATCTCCCACAAATATTCATTCGATAGTATGTTCCAGTAACAGGACCATTTGGTGCATTGGTACATGTTTTCTGACAGGGGATAAAAGAAGTATAAAATCCACATGAACGAGCCACAAAAGCAATATCTTCAGCTAAAGTTTTATTCTTTTGGATTATTTCATAATAAGATTCATTAGCCAAATATCCATCCGTGTCAATTAAACCAGCTAACAGTTTTAATCTGTTCTCTCTCGAAGAAAATTTGAACGCCGGAGGAATATGTTTATTTCCTAAGAGATTATGGTCTCGAAGGAAATTAAGAAACTGATTACGTTTAGATCTTTCCTCATCTACACCAAAAACTCCCTTAGAAGCTCCCTTTTCATGACTTGTGATTCGATAATCATAATCAGAGTATAATATTCTATCAACAAATAGATCGTAAGGTTTGAAGATGCTTCTCATATATTCGACTATCTCACCATCAGCAGATGTAAATTGAGTCTTCGAGGAAGTTCCATCTCCCAACCATATACCTAAAGCATGAGGATCGAATGGAAGTTCGCCAGGATCTGAAAATTCGACCCCTACGTGAAATCCTTTATATTTTTTACGACGGGAAGAAGGCATATTGAGATAATCTCTGACGCTGATCTCTAAAAAGTTTTCTCTGGTATAATCTTTCCCTTCACATAGAGAATCTAAAAATTGTTCCGCATCTTCTAACACTTCTGCTTCAGAACCTTCATCTGGCTGATACCGAAAAGATTTCGATTTTTCTGTATTATTGAACATCCAGAATACTTTGAATCTGTTCTCTGTTTTCTTGTTGGTTATCCTAGGCATGTAGTTACGCTTCAAAACAAGTATATGAGGTTCATTGACTATATAGTCATCACCTTTATTCTGCTTAATCCGGTACATTTTATCTTGGCCTTCGCATATGGTCAAAACTCTCCTGGGGGTAGAATCATCTCCCATAAGAACATCACCTGGACGGATATCTTCGACCTTTTTGACGGTCCCATCATACATAAGGATTGGAGTGCCTGGGGCAAGACATTTACCGCTAGCCGGAGGACCCACGATCAACCAGGTACAGCTCATGGGGATGTCCTCCAAGACAAATTCTTTAATTTCTACAGATGATTGGGGCATGGTTACTGGTATGATTGATATTTCGATCAGTGTTATTTAGATCGTTTAGTTAAAAACTTGGAAACTAAACTTTTTCAGGTTAGAAAACTAAACTTTTTTGCTCATCTTTTTATGATAAGATATAGTAATCGTAGATACTTGCAACTAATGGCAAATAACAATTTATGGATTATTCTCTGCATGGTTATTCTGGTGGGTATTATTGTTTACTTCTGTGCCGGGAAAACATCTAGTTTTAGCAAGGGAACTATCGACAATAAAGATGTCGATACCGATGTCGAGACCGACGTAAAGATCGAAAACTTTCAAAATGCAGCCGGCATTGATAACTTAGGAGCTATTCTATCGAATAATTACAATTTGATGCAGGACCCTGGTGCCAATGTGCCGGCGAATTTCTTTGCCGACTTGGTGCAGGATGCTGACGCAGGTTTACAGAATCGAGGAGAGGCTGTACAGCCTAACGGTAATTCTACTACCTCAAAACCTATGGAACGGCTGGCGCGTGTTGGTAACCAATCTCTTATGCCTCGAACTTCTGAAAACCTAACTCCATTCAGTACTAGTCTGGCAGACTCCCATTCTTACAAATACAGTGTAAATCCGCCTCGAGTTCAATTGAAAGGCCCTCTTTGGCGTTCAGATCTATACACTAGTTTAGTTGGTGACGGCACCATAATTAAATATAACAGGAACGTCCCTCTGATTTCTACTTCACGATTTGGCCGAGAATCGCAAAAACTAGATGGTGTATTTTCTTGTGCTGGGAGAGCCCTGTACAGCAAGTACGTTGGTAGTAACTATAAGAGTATGCCTCTCCTCACAGCCGGAGCTGGTCAAGCTGGTGGTTATGGTGGATCGAGTGGTGAGACGATTATGGATAATTATTCTTAAGTACTTACATATGTACATCTCTTCTCCAAGAAGAGATGTACATCTCTTCTCCAAGAGGAGAAGAGATGAATTATAGTTTTATTAATCTTTCAACCTCAGTTTTCGGAATACTAGATAATAAAAATAGTAATCCAATTAAAGATAAAGGCTTTGAAAAAAATTGTATATTATGTCCCCGCATGTTTTAGCTACAGCTTTGTTACCTCATGCCCATAAAAAATATGCCGGTCAAGTCCAAAAAACTGTATTGAATGCTCTCAAACCTTTTACCTCAAAATCTTCAATGATTTTATACATTCCGGCATGCCATCAACAATGTTTAGATTCTAAAGGTGAAAATGATCATTCGATACTATATTTATACGACCGATTATCCAACCGATTTGGAAAAAAATTGTATATTATGCGACCCATTCCCTATTCACAAAAAACTACCAAACAAACTATTCAAGAAATTAAAAACCTAACAGGAAATATTGTCATTATTGGTACTGTCGACCTTTCCCATCATGAATTTCAAAACAAATCTTGGCCACGCATTCATAAAATGCGTGCTGAAGAGCAAACCATTCTCGGTCTTTGTCAACTGAATCCTTCACTCTTTGATTCCAAATTTATTGATGCTCCTTGGTCCGTAAAGATTGTTCAACATTTTGCACCTGCCCATGGGGTAGTTGTCGCCTATGATGATTCTGCAACTGTGTCTTCAACGGTACCTGCTCATGATGCTACACAGAAAACCTTAGATTCCTTTGTTTCCTATGTTGGAATAGTATTTGCAAAAGAAAATATTCCCCGAGCTGAAAAACTACGTGATCAACTTTTGTTGGCCAGTGTGAAAAATACAATCTTTCACTCTTTTCACCGGACTGGGCTTACTGATCAAACACAAGCACCTCTTTGGTTGATACCTGCCAAAGAGGGTGGAGTTTGGGCAGGTTTGACCTGCAATAAACGAACAAAATGTTCATTGGGACATACTGAAGTCACATCCGGTACCCGTCATACAAAAGCTTTGCGAGATTCTGCCTCACGTTGTCTTAATGATGCCGATCGACGTTGGGGTGGTGTCAAATCCCTCAAAAATTGTACATTTAAATATGAACGTTTGACACGAACCAAACCGGTAGCTTGGAAAAATCGAAAAAGGGAGTATAATCCTGATACGACAGGAATCATTCTAAACCTTAAGAACGGTCAAACGGCGACATATTTACCCGGAGTATGGAGAGAACATTGGCCAAATAAGGGAATTGATTACGTGTTGGGTGAATTAGCCGATAAAGCACAAAAAGGAAAAAGTTTGCAAGATATTGACAAACAAAAATTGTACAAATACACAACAAAAGTGTTCAAAACAAAATAGTTCACTGCTGTATAGACGGAACGTGGAGTTGCACCTGCGGGGAGCCACAAAAGTCTTGAGATCTTGTTTAAAACAGGATCTAATAATATTTTTATGGTTAATTAATATTATTGTTATTTAGCAAATGGCCGCTTACCAACCATCTGGAAATAAACCTATATGGTGTAATTTAGTCAATGATGATAATTTAATGGTTATTCTCTCGACAGGCGAGATAAAACAATTAAAGAGAGCCGTTAACAGAACTCATAACCACCGCATCACCTCTTTCAGAAATCTCATGAATGTGAATAGAGATGGGGATGTAAATATGGATTTTACCAGTCACTTTAGTTCTCTTTTTAATGTCGACGTAAAATGCCTATGTGATAATCTTGTCGGTAAGGTTGCCATGGCCGGAGGCCCGCAGATGATTTTTTATATAGGGAGGGAATTTTCCAGTGGAGCAACAGGAATAGCACTATTAATGTGCTCCAGAGAAAGAAATTGTAAATGGATTCTTAAAGGTATACCTCCTCAATTTATCAGAGGATATCAAGTACCAACGCCTCTTGCTAACTACCTCTCCATTCGCGTAGTTCCTGCTCAAAATAATTGCAACGCATGGCCTATAGTAAAATATGATAAGGGTGTGTTAGAAGCGTTTATTACAGCGGGGAGTACGGCATATCCAAATCAAACGTGTCTTCATATGGCAATTAATGAAATATTGGGAGACAATCCCAATTATGTCTATCAATATGATGCCTTTTATTGTGGTTATACTGGGTATAATATTACGGAATTTGCTCAACATGGAGATATGTCAAACTTTCTTAATAAAATTAATGAGGAACCCATTACGGATGGGTTCATCTTAAATTTGTTAAGACAGATATTTACTCCATTGTTCATTCTTAAACAAGATAAATATCAATTTAACCACTCAGACTTAAAGACTAGGAACGTCTTTGTTGGTAAAGACTCAGACGATAACCCTGTGTACAAACTGGCCGACTTCGATAAATCCGCCATTTTCTGGAATGGTATTAGATTTTATAACAATGATTTTGACTATCAAAAACATCTTTTTGATGCAGACACTGTGTACAATATCCTTTTTCCCGGTTTAATAACCGAAGACAATGAATATTACAATTTTAATGTAGTTAAAATTGGGATGGGGGTTGGCTATTTGGTAGAAGAAGCCAATCTGGTTGGAAACCATATACAATTATACACAATGCACAATAGAAATCCGACTTTTATGTCGTATGATTTCTATACATTTATACTTTCTTTGATGTTCGAGCCAAAAATATATGAATTTGCTCGTCATCATCCAGAATCTGCATATATGGAAATATGGAACGAGATGTGGCATCCCGATGATCTCGGGAAGGTAAACGGGATAGTGCATTTGGCGTCTAGTGATACTTCTTTGGAACAGAAAGTAAAACTTTCTTTTATTAACAATAAGATCGGATTTAACAATCTCCGTCTTAAAAAGGACGTTTCGTTTCTCAAACAAATGCTTGAGATCCACATCGAGCCCGTCGAATGTTTAAAGATAAATAGAATGCTCAATATATCTAAGGACGAGCATGTATGTGTCCAAAAATGTAGGAAGTCTAAGGGTTGGAGAGGAGGCAATAAATGTGTTACTAACAAATTTCACGATGCGGTACAGGGGAACCTAGAGTGGGATTGGTGTGAAATGTAGTGTCATCCCTGGATTATAAACCATAAATTGAAGATAAAATTGAAGATAAAATTCAAGAATGACTATAATATATGATGTTTTGAGATACAAAGATCAGTGATGTTTGGATACTTAAAAAGCTGGTACAATTGGTATTATTATGTTGATCTGGAATGCGACTTCTGTGGAACCGTATTCAAACGAGTGATAAGCTGTGGTATAAAAGAAAACAACTGCTGTTGTTACAACTGTTGTATAAACTTGATGGCAAAAAAAGAAGCTCAATCGTAATCAATCTTCATTTTTAAAAATGAAGATTGAAGACTTCTCTTTTGAGAGAAAAGAATTAGATATACTATTAGAGTATAACCAATGAGTTTATCACTCATTAATAAACATCTAAACGAACTACTGACTGCGAGAAAGATAGTAGAGAGAGTGGTTCATCCATCAGAACCGACTTACCCGGTTCCTACACGCAGTCCATTCTCATCAGGTGTTGGTAATGTATATATGAATGAGAAATTTCGTGAAGAGAGTAAAGTTCATTTTGATTCTTTCATCTCTTGGATATATCTCATCTCTGTATTTAGGAGGTACATAATCTAAGGGTGTGCATCCTTTATGACGGCGAATTAGAGAACGATTGTCATTTAAAAATATATATTTTTAAATGACATTTGTAGATATGACCTAGGTATGAATTCTCAATTATACATAATAATATTCATAATAGCAGTAGTGGTTCTATTCCTTTGGTGCAAAAATAACAGCGAACACTTTGACAAGGATCGCGGAAAACGATATTTGAGGAGACATGACCCGCGCGGGTCATATGAGGGACGTTTTCCGCGCGGTAAACAATATTTACAGGAACATCCGTATGCAGATGTTCCTGCAAAACGATATTTACAGGAACATGACCTGAGTGGACCATTTGGTCCACTCGGACCATATCTTCAATACCGAAAGAGTGATCTGGACATAGACGATTTAACTTGTGAAAATGTTTGTTATAATTCTATAAAATTATGTAACCGTAAGTGCCATAAAGAAAATTATCATTGTAGGATAGATTGCGGTGAAGACGCGCAGTGTAGGGATCCGTGCGGCCCTATTCTGCGTGATTGCCAAGATGATTGTGCTTCATCTAATGACAATAGGATACAAAACTGTTTGACCAATTGCTAAGTAAGAAAAAGAAGAACGAGAAAACTGATTGTAATTCTTTTCCTTTTGAGAGAAAAGAATTACAGATTACTATTAGATTATCTAATAGTATCACTCGCTAATAATGAGTGATAGACTCATTACTAAACATTTAGATGTTCAGCCAACAAAACCAACTTACCCAGTTCAGCCTACAGAATCCAGTTCTGCACACGGTACATTCTCATCAGGCGTTGGCAAGACATGTTGCAATGTACAAATCCATGAGAAATTTCACGAAAGCTTTCCATTGTATCTAAAAGTAACACCGTCTACTTATGTACATAAGTAGAGTACTTACTTTACTTACCATCGTTTAAACAATGGTTAACCTTTTTCCGGAGTTTTGGGGGACCAGAGATCCTCATTGGTTTAATATCTTTTATCTGGGAATATGCCACGTATGGGGTCTATACGCTCTACTCTTCATCGTACCTTACGCCCGGTGGGAGACTATTATTGTCGGCTGGATTTTTCTTCATATGTTTTATGGGATGGGTATCACTGTTGGGTCTCATCGGTTATGGACTCATCGCTCGTTTAAAGCGAATGTACCCATGAGAATCATACTAATGATTCTGGCCAGTGGAGCTAACCAAGGATCTATCTATCACTGGGCTCGAGACCATCGTACTCATCACAAGTACAGTGACACTGATGGTGATCCTCATAATTCTCAGAACGGTTTTTGGTACAGTCACATTGGATGGCTATTGGTGAAGAAATCTCCCAAAGTGATATGGGCTGGGAAAAAGATCGATGTGAGTGATTTACAGCTGGATCCAGTGGTTATGTTTCAAAAGAGATGGTACGCTCCCCTAGCTATATTCTTCTGTTTTATATTTCCTGCCGTTTTTATGTGTTACACATTCGATGAGAGACTATTTATCACTCTCAGTATCTCCTTCTTAAGATATTGCGCACTTCTCAACGCTGGCTGGTGTGTTAATAGCGTCGCTCACTTTTTAGGCACTCGTCCCTATCGCCCCAATATCCCCCCTGCCGAGAATGCATTCGTTTCGGCTATTACTGCTGGGGAAGGATGGCACAATTACCATCATACATACCCACGGGATTATTCTACCAGTGAATTTGGCGCTTTAGGTCAGTACAACCCTAGTAAACTATTCATCGACTGTTTTGCTGCTATTGGGTGGGTATGGGATAGGAAGAGATTTTAAATCTCGGACCAGTAAACAATCGTACTAGATTCCCAGTAATGATCGTTTCACAACAAATGAAAGGTTAATAATAGGAAAGTTTTAATTTCATAACTTATAAGTTATGAAATTAATCTGAGTAGATATAACAGATAATTATTTAAAGATTTGAAAATAGACTATAAATGGGATGGCCTCGCTCTATTAGCGAGGCGTTAAGTTTGAGCCTTGAAGAATTAGCGCCCTGTGGTGATTTCGGAGGAGTTATGATGTCTATGATGACGGATGGTCATCCGTCATCCGAGATAGATAATCTATTGGCAACACAATTAACAGACAATCCGAGAACATACAAAGCATTTAATGTTTCCAGTTTAGGTAACATAGCCAGAATTATTGTCAGCGGTAAGAATAGTAGATTAGTATCTAGGGCTCAAGTAATTTATGATAATTATAAAAGATGGTACAAGGAAAGTAATGAGTAGCGGAACCTTGTAACGATAATCAAAGAATACTTATGAAACACATAAAGTGGATATTTCATAACTATTTAGTTATGAAATTTATTGTTTGATCATTAATACGCCAGGAGTAGTTATTACCCCACCTCCAGTGGTTTGAAAGAGCATTCCTACAGTTAATCCAGCAGCTCCCGCGGCCGCATCATCGTCGAACGCTATTAGATTATCGATGGTCATTCTTCCGGTCGTCATTTGAAGACCTATTTTGAACTCATTGGCTACGCTAGTAACGTGAGGTGATGCATCACAGCTGAAGCATATTGAATTGTTAAACGAAGCAATAGCATTTTCCCCGGCTGCCAGACTACTGACGCCGGTGGCCGTATTACTGTTGCCTCCGGGAACACAGCTATTTGGACCAGAAGCAGTGTTGGCAGATCCACCAGCAACATTACTAGTTTGACCGGAAGCTCGGTTTATACTCCCTCCTCCGACTGAAGCTCCTATATTGGAAGCAGTGTTGGCAGTTCCGCCAGAAACATGAGAATTATCACCTGCGGCCTGATTATTGGTTCCCCCTCCGATATTCGAAGAGACCCCACTGGCAATCTGCGTAGCTGATAATCTCTGTATCTGTAAATCGACGGCATAATCTCCACGACAGTTTCCACCTGCGGGTAAGAGATCTGGAGCTGATAGAGAAACAGCACCGGTTCCTCTGGGGACTAAAGCTACACCTACATTGGTCTCTGTAAGAAACGAAGACGGTTCAATGACTACCATGACATCAGGAAGACATTCCATATCTGTCGAGGTAGTAAAAGAGGCAGCATTGGCGATAGGAATCCACTTAACACCATTTGAGAAATAGAGAGTATTGGTTTGAATATCATATAAGATATTACCTTTTGGGAGAACCGGAGTACCGGCCAGAAAGCCAATACGAGGAATCAAATTCTTTAATCGATCCGAAAAGCTATCTCTCTTGGTGCCTATTTTAACTGACTTATTGGGAAATGTTAAATCTTCTGTTGTTGTCATTTCTTTATAAGTACTTACTTATAAAGTAAGTACTTTATAAAGAACAAGATTATTTTCAGGTCTAAAAGCAGACTCTTTACTTCTCAAGAATGGTAGATTTGGAGGCTGAACAAGAAAAGTTCGAGAAATATTTAAAAGCCGAACAAGAAAAACTATTAGAGCATTGTCGATCTCTATGGTCGGGAAAAGTCCACGAATATTCTCCCGTTCCATTCGAGATTCAGCCATGGAACCATTTAACCGTCTTTCTAGTTGAAAACTCTGACAATAGTGATATCACAAAGAACTGGATGTTAGGAATAAGATATCACAATAATACCCGGTGTAATTGGAGAATCTGTTATCCTAGGGAAGTTTCCTGCCGTCCATTAAGATTAGAACTGTACTTCATCGTCGATAACGACGATAGTAATGACGATAACGAAGTTTATCGTCATAAGAAAACAAGATTATATCCATCTTGTTATTTTATCAATATGCCCAATAAATACAAGACAATCAAAACTGGAGAGACTTACGATCATATCATAAACATAACCCCTTGGAGACGTGACATCTCTCTAAGAGGTTATGTCAATAAAGAAAGAGTAGAAGGTATCTTTTCAATTATTATTATTTATCCCCATGTTCATCATTATTCTGTAGGATGTTTAAGATGGCAAGGTTGGTACTAAAAATGATAAAAGAATTTGACAAAACTATTACTTTTGTATTTTCCAAAACAACAAAATGGCAAAAGTTCAGAATGGCGGAGAAAGGTTCGATCAAATTCGTCAAAAACTTGTTGACAAGGGATTTGAGATCAATGGCGGCGATGTGCACATCAATCATTTCACAGGGGGTGTCGATGGCGGTTTCTTTTCGATTTGTGGCACACCATTGATCGAAAAAATTAAAAACCACCGCAAAATTTGTCTTTCACTGAGGAAAGACCGCAGTGATGTTAATTGCGGGCTTGACGTATGGGGTGTGTCTCAAGTTCCTCATTTGGATCCAATTGTAAAAATTGCACGTTACGCAGCTTATTTTGAAGTTGACGGGGTAGTTGAGCTGATCACATCTAGACTAGCTCCTTATCCCTGTATTAAAGGAGCTGTCCATTAATACGATCGAACATTAATCTTTGCAATATTGCAAAGATTAATTAATGTACTGTATTAGAGATATCACTTTTATCTAAAAAGGATGTCAACGGCTGACGGATATGTACACGAGATAAAGAGTCTGAGAAAAGAGATTAAACGTCTTAATGAGCATATGAAAACCCTCAGAGATCAAAAAAATCTGGCTGAAGACCGTCTGTATCAATATATGAAGAAGAATGGAATAGAGAAGCTGGATGGTGTTACCATCGGCAGTATTAAACCCAGGAGTGAACACCTACCCCGAAAAAAGAAGTCTGAAAAAAAGAGAGATGCAGTTGAGTTATTCGAACAGATAGGAGTTTCAGATCCGGAGGGGTTGTGGACAGAGTTTCAAGCCACACAGAGATATCAAGATCGAGAGGAAGTACCCCACTCTCAAAAATCGAAAGGAAAGGGATATGATCCTTATTTAGGATTCTGAGTTAGTACTTTTAGAAAGTAATATTAATAAGTATCATCCGCATTATTAATATGGACGATACTATAAAATGCAACGAGTTTTTCAAACAAATATTAGATAAAGATCCCAACTTTCTGAAAAATTTGTTTGGTATCTCAGAAGAGACTAGGAACATCCTTCTCGAATGTATCCGAGAATATCAGGAAAAACACGATATCGATAATGCCGGATACATTGAGTCAGAATTAATACGGAGGTTTCTACAACCCTCTCCATTTTTAAAAGAGAAGGTTGACATAGTCGAAGGACCCGTTTCTGTCTATCAAATGTCTTCTGATGAATATCCTCAAATATTCTATATGTTTGGAGATAATCATGTGAAGAGAAGCAAATGTGGTAATATCACTAGATTTCACACCTGGCTCAAAGATACTACTGTTACCAGTCCAGTATTTATTGATGTCTATCTGGAAACGCCTTATATATACAAAGATTACTCATCTGTAAATCCTTCACTGGCTACCAGTTATATACAGGAGTTTTACGTGTATTTTAAAGATTGTTTTTTACATTCAAAAGATCCAAAATATTGTCAGACTTCGCGTTTTCATTATATAGATACTAGGCGTATTTCTGAGACACCTCAGCAGAGAAGGGGTTCTCTGTATATGTATAGAAACATTTATAATCTCAAGACTGGAGAAGGAGATAAAGAAAAGGTCAGTGATACTAACGACTATATTGATTTTGTACTTAATCCCAACACTTTTCTCCGCAAGCGCGTCAAGAAACAGTTTGATGCCATCAAAGATGATCGAATAAGAAATATCTTCGAAACAGATTTTGCTGCATGTAAAGTAAAATTCGAGAAAAGAATAAAGTATCTCAAACAGAATGATCGAGATTATCTCGAGGTTGACAGAATATTATGGGATGTCAGATTTTATGCTCAATGTCTGATGGATTATTACGTGATAGCCAGATGTTTTAGGTCGTTTGATAAGAGGAGAGGATACAGTCGCCCGAGTTACAACAATATTATATATGTTGGCGATAGTCATATTGCCGAGTATTTTAAAATACTCGGCAAATTAGGATTTCATATAGTCGAGAAAGTACCAGCTAAGGCCAAAGATAATATAAAATTTCAATGTTTGAACATATCTGAGATACAACAGCCATTATTCTATCAAAGATACATACCACCACTCCGAGATCTCGGGGGTAGAGCGCCTCCTCGATCGATCTTAGAGATCGCGAGTTAATTCTCGATCTCGTACTCAAGAAAAGTGACACGATTCTCACTCATAATCGTGTCACTCTTCAAATCTAAAAGGCGGTTTGTTAAAATATATCCTAATTGATAATGGACGATCTTGGATCGTGTAAAAGTTTTTTTGATGATTTATTGAGCGAAGATAAATATCCTAATGCTCTGAAAAACATACTTCATATCTCACAAGGCGGAAAGGATATTCTTCTCAAATGCATCGGAAGATATCAACGAAAATACTCCACTTCTAAAGCTGGGTATGTAGAAGCAGAGTTAATCCGCAGATTTATAGAACCGTCCTCCTTTCAAAGAGAGAAATTTAGCACTATTAAAGGTCCGATATCCCTTTATCAAATGTCTTCTGATGAATATCCTCAAATATTTTACCTATTCGGAGATCGGCATGTATTGAAAAGTGAATGTGGTGATATTCTACCATTTTATTCATGGATCCAGGATACTATAGTTAACAGTCCGGTGTTTATCGATATTTATGCAGAAGCTGACTACCGCCATAAATTAAATTTATACAAAGGAGATTTTGTCCTGGGATATCTCACGGCTTTTAATGATTCATTTAAACAATGTTTATACAAAGATAAATCTTTGTATAAAATTTGTCAAACCTCACGTTATCATTATACTGATGTGAGATTTATGTATGAGACCAAGAAACAGAAATTGGGTTTTGATATCAGTGATGAACTTCTTCGCTTGGGTAAAGACTTTCTTTACACGAGCGCGATAGATGAAGACACGAGAGAAAAATATATCGAAGGAATAAATGAGTATATTGGTTATGTCACTTCTCCACTTTCTCTTATCCACAAACGTATCTACAAGCAGATTAGTAATATCAAAGATTATTATTTGAGAATCGCCCTTGAGAAAAGTTTCATCACCTGCACACTCCAAAACAAGGATTTTTTTATTTTAAATCCTTATGTCCCGGTCGGTTGGAAAAAATTAAAAACTAACTTTGTCAGATTGCTTAAATATAGAAATTGTTTAATGGATTACTACCTAATAGCCCGATGTTTTAGATCATTCGCAAAAGGCGAAGGGTACAGTCGCCCGGGTTATAATAATATTGTGTATGCCGGGAATACACATATACAAAATTATGTAAATATACTTCAAGAGTTGGGATTTCAGATCGATGTAAAAATCCCAGTTAAGAAGGCTGGAGATAAAAAGTTACAATGTCTGGACATATCCAATTTACAACAGCCATTATTCTACCAAAGATACACGTGAATTAATATTCAGAAAGTATTAATACTTTTTAGAAAGTAATATTAATATATATCGGCCATATTAATAATATGAGTGACTATGAAAAAGTCTTGCTTTTGTGCAACAGATTGATGGATGGAGATAAATATCCTGATGCTCTGAAAAATTTAATTGGTATATCAAAAAAGACTAGGAACATCCTTCTTAAAGTGATCGAAGAGTTTCAGAAGAAACATGGTGTTTCACAATCTGGGTACATAGAAACTGAGTTAATACGTAGGTTTCTACGACAATCTTCTTTTTCAAAAAGGAAGATTAGAGAAGTTGAGGGGCCAATTTCAGTTTATCAGATGTCTTCTGATGAATATCCTCAAATATTCTATCTGTTTGGAGATAATCACATAAAGAAAAGCGATTGTGGTGATATCACCAAATTTCACACCTGGATCAAAGATGCTATCGTTAACAGTCCTGTATTTATCGATGTTTATCTAGAGACTCCTTATCAATACAAAGATTACCCAACATTAAAACATGAACATCTTGTAAATAGCTACATTCAAGATTTTTATAAAGATTTTAAGAAGTGTTTTGTACACTTTAAAAACCTTCCAGGATATTGTCAGACTTCACGTTTTCATTATACAGACACGAGACGCATCGCTGAGACGATGAAACAAAGATGGGGATCTACTAGTTCGTACGAATACATTTATGAAGCTAAAACAAGGTATAAAATATCTAGTAATGTTAAAGAGGTTAACGACTACATAGACTTTATATTAAATTCCCAATCTTTCCTTCGTAAGCGTATCAAAAAACAGTTTAATGCTATCAGAGATGATCGGATAAGAGATACTATTAAAAGAGAATTTGCTGCATGTTTAGCAAAATACAAAAAAGGTATAAGACATCTTATGGTTCATGAACCAGATAGATTTAAAGCTCTAAAAGTTTTATGGGCTATCTCCGATTATACGATATGTCAAATGGATTACTACCTAATAGCCCGCTGTTTTAGGTCATACGGTAAGAAGAAGGGATATAGTCGCCCTGGTTACAATAATATCATTTATGCCGGACACCGGCATATTAAAAGATATATAAAAATACTTCAAAAGTTAGATTTTAATCTTGATGCGAAAGTATCACCCGTTAGGGGTGATAGGTTACAATGTCTGGATTTATCCGAGATAAAACAACCGTTATTCCATCAAAGATACAAGAATTAATTCTTCAGAGTTAGTCTGAAGAATATTCTTCGGTCGCACGAGAAATGTTTAAGAGCTACTTTTAATCTTGAGAAGATAGCGGAACCGATAGAGATTTGTATCGAAGATAACATATTCATTGTAAAGAAATCCTGAAATAGTGCATTCGGGATCTCGTGTTAATTTTCCCGTTGGAACTGTCACTTTAGTCTTTTTAATGTTCAAAATTTCGGTAGATTCGGGGGCTGAACAACCACGGGCTATCCTGGAGGTATATTCTTTCCCAGGTTGATCATCATGAGTCGCTTGATATACCCCATGAGGCTTAGATCCCAAGGCTGCCTCGCATAGGATAATAAATCCTATATCATTGGTGTTATAGGCGTAACAATAGTTAAATGACTTGGAAATGCTATCGGCAAAGTAAATACCCCTTCCCAGGACACTTCCGTTGGATACCTGAGACGATTTGGGAACGCGAAGCCCTTCTGACAGTATACCCATGAAATTAGCCATTCTCGATCCATGGATCAGCAATCGATGATCAGAAGCCTTTTTGAACGAACCATCGACGTCCTTTTCGTCTTGTGAAGGTTTACCAATGGAAAAAACCTCTAATAGCTCCAATTTATAGTTGTGGGTAGAAGCGTGGGTATTGGTAATATAACGATTCACAACCTGAAAAGCTTTGGTGGTTTCTTTAACGGGGGCAAGGGAAATGCCCAGAGAATCGTATATCTCATCTAGATTATGGGAAATACTCAATATCTTTGTCGCAATCTGGATATTCTTAAGGACTTCCAGCAGTTCGGCATAATATTCCAGCTTTTTGTCCGTATCAATGAGAGGAGGGCGATTTCTTCCGCATGCGTAGGGGATGAGAGTCCAGAACTGAGAGCTGTAGTGATCAATATGTGCAGCTATGACCGCATTTGGATCCTTAGTCGCCATCCGAATACTTTTCTTATTGGGGTGAATGAACTTTTTTAACATCTCCAACGTTTGAAAGCCTTTATCGATCTGTTGTTTGCTGATCTTTCCCAGAGGAAGCTTCTTAGTGTCTACATCCATACTCTGCATTGTCTGCTGCATAGTCTTCTTGTCTCCGATCAGAGATATAACGTCGGCAACTTTTGGGTTTAATTTTGTCTCGGTGATGTCGACATCTTTCTCTTCTACCTCTGGCTCTTCCATCTCCATCAACATATACTTTCCTGGCTTATGGACGAATGGTACTCCCCAGACATTCCCTGTTTTTGATCGAAATCTCTTTTTGAATTCCTTTATCGTTAATGCTTTTGAGAAATCTTCAGATCCAATTCTTTTCTCTTGGGGTATTCCTCGTTCCCCTACCCTCCCATATCGAGAGTAAACATAAAATACCCCGGATCTATCTTCCACGACTTGAATAATATAGAACTTATTGTTATTATTTCCGATATTTGTCTGGTTAAGAGTACAGGAGTATATTCCGGTACTATCTTTACATATTGATGCACCACCCAGATTACAATATTTATCGAGTATATCTGCCATAACTAATAAAAATGATAAAACGTTTCATATGTATAAAATAATGCTGACTGTGAATCTTATTTTTTTACGATGGACGACGAAGTAGTCGAGGGTGATATCTGTCCCTACCCGCAGGGTGACCATGAAATTATTGAGTGTAGCATCTGTTTGCAGAGTTTAGAACTGAAATGGACTCTACCATGCAATCATTCTTTCTGTTACTTATGCTTGAAAGGTTCCATTGAGTCTACCAACAATGGATGTCCTATTTGCAGGGGCGCTATTCCTGACGATGTTTACGAAAATGCCAAAATGAAAGACACGGCTGCGATAGAGATGGACAATGTTGATTATCGATGGTTGTACTGCGGAAGAAACAACGGATGGTGGGCGTATACTGATACTCATAATCGCATCATTGAAGCCGCTTTTCAAGACTTCCTAGAAAACAATGTTGACAACTCTGTCAGCATTGTTATTTATGGAAAAAGTTATGCGGTAAATTTTACCGCAATGACTCAAACGTCTCCCCATGGAGACACGAGAGGTATCAAACGGTTAGCTACTGATGAAGATCTTGAAAACTTTGATGAAACGTCTCTCAAAGGAATTGCGGGTATTCAGATTAAACGCTAATTGTTAATTTTTCTTCTATTGTTGATAGAAGAAAGGTGTCAGATAATATCTATGCGAGAAATAAGCGTCCACTCAATTGAGATTGATATTTACAAAGAATAATAGGACATATAACTCCATTTGTAAAAAAAGTGTCGAATCCCTCCAAGATATCTCGGTGTTCTTCCAGCCTGATTGCAATCATACATTCTGGATATCCTTCCCACTTCTTTAAGATAACGTATTCATCGGATACTCATCGAGATACTCATCATGAAGTTCTTTCATAACGAGATACTCATCATGAAGTTCTTTCATGAGATTCCAAGAACCTTCTTTTTTTCTCCTTTTAATATTTCTAACAGCTTTCTCTTCATCTATTTCTTTTCGGATTCTCCTCGGATTTCTCTCTCCAAAATGTTTGTATTTGCTACAAAGTTTCTCGAGATCACTCAGAATTCTATCTTTGTGGGTAGAATAAGATTTAAGTTCATCACAGAATTGCTGAATTTTATCAGAATCGTCCATTCATAGATACTTATACTATCTATGAATGATACTTTTATTCATGTACTATTTCCATAATATTTACGATATTATACTTGATTTTGAGAGCTCCTGGTATAATTGTAAACTCTTCAGATGAATTTACAAATTTCCACCATGATCCACACTCTTCGATAAGTGAGTCGGGCAAGGTCACTATCAGAAATTCGGGAGTTTTTTTAGATCTGCTTTTTGTTTTAATATGTGGTGTGTACCCACATTCATCTAATACTTCACTAAAAATAGGAGTTTCAAATATGATTTCTGGTTGATTGATCTCTATGGGCGGTACTGAAAGTCCGCATAATTGGCAAGGAAGCATAATAGGAGGCACTTTTATCCCGACAATCAGTTCACTTCGATTCATACGATCGTTTACAAACCAAGTAGAAAGAATGGGAACTCCTCTTTCATTTGCCTGTTCTTTTGGATCGGTGTAAGAAAGAACAGGGTCCTTTTCGATAGGAATAGCCAGACTGGCCAAGTATTGTAAGGTTTTAGCATTAAATTGTGATATATCTACTTCACCCATTTGTTATTAAATATTTAATGTTTAATCATTTTCGCGACTTTACTCGCGAAATGGAAATTTTTCCGGTTTCTTCGGTGCCCACTTCGATAGTGTTAAGATGGGCGATAAGATCTTTGTCTGGCGATTTAAGTTTCTCTTCGATCAGTCCCCTATTCGAAACTGCTACTTTTACGAAAAATTCGTAAGATTTCCTCATAGTTTCTTCATATCTTCCAGAAAGAATTATCTCAGAAGAACTAAAAACTATAGCTGTTGTGTATTTGGGCTTCTTTTTCTTCTTAGGTTTATAAGGATTATGTTTGAGTTTCACAAAATAAGACTCTTTATTTTCTTGCATGACCAGACAGTCATGCATGTACCCCTTGGGTTTCTTGGCGTACATCTTAATATTTACGTTTGTATGCGCGGTACTCTCATGCTGTGACATAAATATTTTATTGGCATATTTCTCATCATTCATGAGACGATTTAGCTCCTTTCTGTCGATAAAGAATCCAAGTCGAAAGTCAACGTTTCTCATAACCAGACAAAAGACAAATTTAGGCTTCTTTTCATCATGTATCAGAGTCCACCCCTCAGAAGGCAAGATATAATTCTGCCAGAGGATCATAGAAGCTTCTACAGCGTCGTCATCTTCTTTACAGCCAGCTATCTTAAAGTTATTCTTAAAGAGCATGATATTAAGGATAATATGTTCGACAGAAAGAACAATAGTAATTTGATTCAGAAAATTTATGATCTTTTTGAGTTGTCTCAGAGTAAAATAAGATTCGCATTTGGTGCAGAAATATTGAATCTCCTTAATATCGGTGTCTGGGACTGCCTTTAACCGTTCTTCTACGGTATTAACTTTGATTTCTCTTTCTTCTTTGATAACAACGACCTGGCAGGCGGGACACCAATGCTTCTTAGCCTTGCGAAGATCGATGCCTCTAATTAGATTCTCTTTCTGTAAACTAATAATAGTTCCATAAGGAGCCTTTAATCTTTTCTTATCTACATTTTTCTTCTTTTTAGTAAGAGGAGCTTCGATATCTGTGATGTGAATAGATTCAAAGATCTTTTTCATGTCAAAAGCAAGATTGGTGTACACCATAACGGTTCGAGTGGACGTTTTAAGGTCTTCATACTCGGGAACCCCGTATTTAGTCATAGATTTTTTCACCATCTTTCTTTAACTTCTTTACTTACTTACTTTAAAGAAGAAGTATCTTCATTAAAGAAGTATCATTTCTTTAACCCAGTTCGCCAATTTTATTCAAGTAAAAATTATACCAGTTTCTATTTTGGAGTCTTTTAAAAGACTCCAAATACTCATTTTTAATATTAAGAATGAGTGAGATCATAGAATTGATTTTTTCTCAAGACAAAGGAAAGGAGAAAGAAGGAGAAATTAACCCCGAAAGACTATTTCCTCCAGATGTAGAGTTTGAAGAAATGGTCAAGATGGATGGTGAATCAATGCAATCTGCATGCCAGTTGAACAAACACTATCGGGAGTTTTGTAGTAAAGGGAATGAAGAATTCTGGAGAGCAAAATATCTTTATTTTTTGAGAAGTATAAAATTTGTCCGTGCAGAAACATGGAAAGAATTATGGATTGACCTGTATCGAGAAGTCCGAAAAGACAAAATGGATAAATACAAAATGAGACAAAAAATTAATTATGCTGTTTCGCATGATGATCCTACTACTCTCATAGCGTTATCTAAATTTAATATCGACATTAAACCCTTGATAACTAAACGTATCATCTCTATTGTTGGGGAAAATGTTTTACACTATCTATTATCGAGTGTTTTTACCAGTGAAGAAGATAGAGAATACGTTATGAACGTATTCGACGAATATAGACATATTGACCAAGATGCATCGTTAGTCGCTAAGGTGATGGCTTTTTATGACATGTATTTTACAGCAGACGAATATGTAGGTTTTGTTTCAAGTAACATTTCAATGTTAGAGTTTTATATTGACGAAGGAATTATCGATCTGCAAGATATACCAAGATATCTCAATAAACCTCTTAATTTAGAAGAGTATATGAGACTCAGAGAAAGTATTCTACCCATGCTTGAATCATCTAAAACCATGACAGATGTGATTGTTCCAACTCAAACTATAGAAAATATTTTCTATGAATGTAAGCTCGATTTCTTGAACCAATTGGTCAACGATGGAATGTCTGTTAATGATTTACGCCGCAATATATCCACGTTTGATTGGCACGACGGGCCCGATATCCCTTTTCCCCAGCTTCCTGACTCAATTTTAATTCAATATGCAGCTAAATTAAATAAAAGTAGACCAGGAGGCTATGATGAATGCATAGATGGTTTTTTATCCAGACTCATGCAATTGGGCATGACTGTAGAAGAGTTGAATATGGTTTATTCGGTGATAGAATACCCAGAGCCTCCACCCCCACCTCAGCCGGAGGAAGAAGAGGGTGGATGGGAAATACCATTCGGAGAATAGATGGGTCTTGGCGCTGGCGGGCCAGCGCCACCTGATGATGACGATGACGACGAGTTTAATGAAGTAGATTAGAATCTATGACTTATTCAATAAAAATGAAACTTCAGGTTACTTTCTCTAAATAATAATCGAAACACTCCAACAATGACTATCGATCAAAAGCTTGTCGACAGCTTCCGGTTGGATGAGATCTCCCTCGTTGATTTCATCGGAAAGATCTTAATAGAGCCCCAAGTGCCAGTTCCTTTGTCAGAAACTATCTTGGAAGATATTGATGAAACGGAACCTGGGTTCTTTCCATTCAGTTGGGGTAGTTGCCAATATGATACCGCCTGTGATATGTTCCAAGTGATGGATCTTCTACAGACGAATGGATATAATCCATTCGAAGTGCTAAAGATCGACGACTTTGATGTTCTAACTCCAAGTACGGATGATATCATCCGTACAGTAGAAAAGTTTGTAACCGCGGTATCTAAACATATTGAAGAGTGCTATCCCGAGGAAGAGTACCGAGAAGAGAGGGAGGAAAAATTAGATAAATTGGAAGAACTGAAGCTCGAGTCAACAACATTAAACTCTGTGTTTAAAACGGCCCAAGACAATTCCTGGGATTTGTGGACAATTTCTCTCACCATTTGTTCACACGTCTATGGTGAAGAATATGAGGAATATCTGAAAGAAAATACTGGGAAAAGCCCTGGATTCGGTCCCATGTTCAATATTCTCGTCCAGTCTCAAAACTATGTGGTAGGAGCTATCTGCTATCGTCTCTATGCAGATGGATTGGTTACCAATCCACACACAACGTACAAGGGTTTTGATACTTGATTTCGGACGAACGTCCATGTTTCTTACTTCTACTTTAAAGTAGAAGTAAGAAGTTAAAGAAAATTATGATTATAATCATATCGAATTAATAACATTCAAAATGAGCGCCATCCAAAAATTTCAAAATAGTAAAGAAACCCTGTCATATCTTCATGATCAATTGACAAATGAAAGACCTTGGGACTTTATACAAGAGAAAATGTTAGATTTTATGATTGAACAAAATGGAAATCTATATATTCCATTTAATATAGCTGACAAACTATTTGAACTCAATATGAAAGTAGCCTGTGGAGCCCAATCCGAGAAACTATTGACTTCCATCATTGAAGAAGTCCATCTTCTTCTAAAAGAATCGTCAGATGAAGAATCAACAAATGAGTCAGAGTCATCTGAAGAGTCCGAGAAGAAAGGCAGTGATGAAGAAGATGAGTCCGAGAAGAAAGGCAGTGATAAAGTGGCCCAAGATATTCCTGATGTTAACCATATAGTTATAAATCCATCTGTTGATATTGACGGGATAATAAGAACTAGGGATATCAATAGGAGATTACATAGTTTTGGAGATAATCCAGCGGCTATTCATCCCAATGGGATGGTAGAGTGGTATCAGCACGGTGTAAGACATCGAAATAACCAACCAGCCATTGTCAATGGCTGGACTACTGGATACAATCAGTGTTCTGAGAACACTGAGGAAGTGCATTTTCAGAGAAACGCCTTTGAATTTTGGAACGAGGGAGTACTCCATAACCCTCAAGGAGCAGCCAGACATTGTGATCATCTTGATGAATGGAGGGACTCAGAAGGACAGTTACATCGAGAGGACGATCGTCCGGCGAAAATTGTTCGGAAAGGCCAGGAGAAGTCATCGTATCTGGTTAAATATTGGTATCGTCATGGGAAGAATTACCGAGAGGATAACCAACCTACGATGGTGAATAGCAATGGACAAATGGAATGGTATGACTTAGAGGGTAAATTACACAGAGATAAGGGCCCTGCCAGGATTTTTCCTGATGATTGTTTTGAGTGGTATCAACATGGTAACATTCATCGAGATGAGTGCGATTATCCAGCCAGTATATGTGTCAATGGAGGCAGAAGATGGTATCGGAACGGTAAACTTCATCGAGAGCCTTGTCCTATAACGGGTGAGGATAATCCAGCAGATATCACGTTTAACGGATATATTCAACGATTTTGGAAGGACAGGGAGGAATATTATCCTAAATTCACCCGTGCGAGAGCTCCTGAGACCGGTTACATGGGAACTGTCGGAGCTGGCGATACAGCTGTCAAGGTCTATTACTTTCGAGTGGGTGTCTATGGCCCCGTAGAAATGTATAAAAAGATACTAGAGCATATGTGTCATCCACCAGGTAGTATTACCTCCTTTCATGATCTTGACAAAGACGAAAATATATGGAATTTCACCTTTATTCATCGAGAAAAGAAAGAAACTCATTCTTTTCTCGATGATATGGCTATTATTCTCTACGATGAATCTGGGACTGTAGATAGAACCTCAGATATTATCTACAGTGTTAAAGGTATAAATATTATTCATTGTTTTGGCCATGAATGCCAAAACTTTTTACTGAAGAGCAAAAGAGATGAAATAGATACTATCCAATATAAACATTCATTTAGATCAGATCAGTATAATCTGATCCTTGAATCTCTGATGAGAATGGGGAAGAAGGAATCATAGAATAATTTTTAATTCTTGAGGATTGGTCCTTAAGAATTTACTCGTTTTTTTATTTCTTCGATATTTAAAGACAGCCGGAATTTTATTTAAATCATGGAATCTTATCATGACCAAACCAATGGTGAAGCTCTTATTTTCAAATGCAGTGAATGTAACAGGAATGTGTTAGTGTTACACTCTCAATCGTCAGATAATCTGGGAATCGAGTCATGTTATCTTTTTTGTACTAAATGTAACAAAAAGTACTGTGTTGATTGTACTAAAAATATGAAGTACAGAGCTTTTGTTGATATGAAAAACCCAAGTTTATGTGATAACTGTAATCCAGAAAAGAAATATTATGATAATTAAATAACTTTTCTTATCTCACATGAGATAAGAAACTCACTCGTCTTCCTCTTTTTCTATTTTATTTCTTCCCACAATAGAACTAAATGGTTCAGTTCTGGACATTTTAGAGAGATACCAGATAGCAACCCCGATAAGGACTCCGACAATGGTAATGATGAGAACATCCTGATCTCGGATGTTCTCGAATACCTTCTGGAGAACACATGGGAAAGGAGGTTGGCGCATATGCGCCAACATAAGATCTATGACAACATAAGCTGCCAAAATACCAATTATCACGTCTTTTACGGCCATTATACTTAATAAGTAAGACATAAATAAATAATTCAATTAAAAATGACATTTGCAGATGATTAGAAACTTATTTTTGATGTTGTCATGGCATCTACCGAGCCGTATAAGTGGTGCTTATTACATGAAAGATATCGGTACAATCGCCGATCGCGAATGTGGTTAACCTTTCATTCTATACTGAGAGAGGTTGGGAAAGAAATAGTAGACAATTCTGAATTGTCTCGCCTTAGACCCGGTTTAATCCGTCATTTGAAATTTGGATATTCATTTTACGTATATGAATGGGAGCGTAAAGGAGCTGGAGATCGATTTACTCTTATAGATTTTCCCCAAGATCTCAAATCCGGAGAAACAGTTGAAATACCTCATATGCATATGTATGAACCATATGCATATGGTGGCCAAGAATATTCTTGGCCATCTGACAAAGTAATCGACACTTCTGATGATAGCGGTGACGATTTAGATTATGAATATGACGGGTACGAAGAAAGTGATACGGAAGATGAACAAGAAAACTTAGTTAAAGAATCGGATGGGTAGGTATTCAATCCTCAACAGATCAATATGTTGAGGGAGAAAGAAAAAGTTATATTTGGAAATTTACCTGATATTCGTATAGAATTAACATATCAGTTTTCTGATATGTTAATTGCCTAGAGATTAATTAAATGCGCACACCATAGGGTTCTTACCCTTCATTGTCTGACAGTAAGAGAATAAAAAAAGAGCGATCCAAAGAATAACAGAAATTAGAAGACTCCATTGGAAAATCTTCATGTTATTTCTGACATATTTACTTCCTTGTTTCTTCTGAACAAAAGAGGGTTGGAGAGCATACAAAACCAACCATACTATGAAAGGGATGACCAAACCCACGATGAGCAGTGTAGGAATGCATTTCTTTTTTCTATTTATACGTTCACTTGTCAAATCTGCATCCTGTCTTAGAGTGTTTATCTGGTCCTCAAAACTTGACATATTTTCTCAGTAAATTTACTATTAATCGAGTGCAAGATAATCAATAAAAGAAAATGCAAAAAATATAATCCTAATCGACTTTAAGATTGTTAATATTTTATCTTTTCTATTCTTAACGATAAGACCTGGCCCAAGAAACGTTTTATATTACATTAGCCTTTTTGGGGGAACACTACTAACCAATAGTATAAGGAAATTTTAATCCGCGCATCTCCATTCAAACCCATACGCTTTTTTACATATCCCACTACATGCATTTGAAATATAACTACCTTTATTTCCTCCACAATCTTTGGCAGCTTCTGTTAATGAACCTTTGTTTAGACAGGCATCGTGTGCGTGTTGTATATTTTCACTCGGTGTATTCCATTCTAGATTCTCTAATCGATTGTCACCTTTTTCTCCATTTTTATGGTTTACTTGTTTCTTATTTAAAGAATTTTTTTGGTAATTTTCGGCCACCAACTGATGAATGGAAGTATTTCTTTTCTTTCCTTGGAGACTAAACCACAAATTAATTTAGAATAGTCTTCTAAGTAGAAGACAATAATAAAAGAAAATGCAAAAAATATAATCCTAAAGTTAAATAAGATGGCGCAACACGAACAATATCTGGCCGTCGCACTTGCAGCACTTACAGTACTCATCTTAGGATGTTGGAATCCTGAAGCTCTACAAAAGAAAAATTCCACCGGACAGCCTTCTGGGCATCCTAATTATCTGTGGCTGGCCCTCTTCGCCTTCCTGGTAGGCGCGCTATGCTGTTGGGGACAGAACCAACAGAAACGAGGCGGATTTAACGGATCAAGTGGTTTGGGTTTGGGTTTGGATCTTTAAATAATATTCAAAATAGATAAAGAATTAGTTTGGAATACTTAATAGATATATCTATTAAGTATTAGTAAGTGATGGAAGCTAGAGTGCGCAATAACTCTCATGAGAAAAATATTTATATAGTATTTAAAAGTTCTGAAGATGCAAATACTCCAGAATCTTCTCAAAGCCCCATTTCACCTGGCTCAACTGCTAAAAGACCAGTTCATTTTGCTACGTCGAACCTATTCGTATGGACTGATCCAGCCTCAGATCCCATTTGGATGGGAGTAGTTCCGACAAAGGTACAGAAAGATATTATAGTTTCTCCAGAGAAAAGAGAGGTGAGTTATGATGGTGTGACATTACCTTCTGGGTTCTCTCCTATTACCGATCCTCAAGCATTGACGAGAGAAGAAATGAATAGTTGGTTGCACCAAGGTAAAATAAGTATGTGTATTTGGTTGATATTATTTTTGATAATCGTAGCCATTTTTGTATATTTTTTCTGGTGGAGAAAATGATTCTTATCTAGTGTTAGATAAGAATTAGGTCACGAGAAATGACAGTTTGATTTCACATTTGTGAAATCAAATTACTTATCTAAGGAACTTAAACATAAAGTTCAATAAACTAAAGTCCATTCACAAAAGGAATATGGTTAGTCAACTGAGAGTAATAAAAAAACCGAGAGCAGGGGGCATTCCTGACCATCCAATAAACTTTCCTCCTCTCGAAAATTTACATTTGGAACTATTAGAGAATAAGAAGAAACTCAAAAGTGGACTTCCTTCTGTATCTCCTTCAAAAAGACCGACTGCGATACCTATTGTTGTCACTAAACCTAGCGAACCAGAGGAGGAAGACGTTCCAGAGAAGAAGAAGAAAAAGGTTATTCACGAAAAGATAGATGAGGAAGATGAAGAAATGGTGTCTGCTCTTGGGGAAGACATACCCGACGAAGAAGGCGATGAAGACGAAGAAGATGAAGACGAGGAGGGAGAAGACGAGGAAGAAGAGGAAGACGATCCTTATGCTGGTATGACTCCAGAAGAGCGAGAAGCTATGGAGAAAGAAGAATTTATATGGAGGTTTCGTATTCTTAAGAAAAAATATAAGAATCCCAGCGTCGAAATCCCTGATTACAATGAGCATTCTGATCTTCCCACCATGAAAAGGAATTATGACAGGACCATCAAGGAATTATACCTTGATGAGAGCGTAGAAACATATAGAAGTTATCTTCTTGGCAGTTGGATAGTTATGGAGTTTGTATCCACTCAATGGCTAGCCATTGATCTCAGTGGATTCACTGTGCAGCAGACAAAGATGATGCACAAATATGACAGTCTCCTTATTGAACTGGGTGAGAAATCTCGTGAGAGGTGGGGATTAAATCTACCGGTAGAAGTCCGATTGTTAGGTTTTATACTTATCCAAGCTGGTATCTTTTACCTCGGAAAAATTATTGCCACTAAATTCGGTAATAATGTTTCGGAGATATTCAAGGGAGTAACTGGTCAACCTTCCACTCCGAAGGAGACTCCTAAACAGAGTCAAAAGGACAAGAAAGCACGAGGGCCTAGAATAAAAGCATCTGACATCCGTAAAATGCATTCGAAAAAGGTAGACGAAAGTAGTGAGTATGATGAACAAAATGTAGACGATATTGATTGAGATTCATAACTTTTGAGTCATGAAACTGGGATTTTAATCCCACGAGACTGGACTCGGAGGCGACCATGTTGGTGCGGCGACAAATATTTCACCAATCGGTGGATCCTCTGAAGGCGATGGAACTTCCTCAGTAGATTCAGAGTTTTCGACGGTAGATTGTGAATCTACTACATAGGTTTCCGAGAGTCGGAATTTTCTGATATGTGACCATTCAATCTGATCAAAAACATTGGTAGCGTTATTTTCTATTCCCATTACAGTCTGGAGAGATTTATCAGATTTAAATTCATCGTCATCATATCTCGTTTCCATGATTCCGTCTTCCCTAATAATAGAAATAATAGTTCTGGAGCTACCAGCTCCGTGACAATTTCTATATTCATCCCTAAACTCTTTTCTCATGGTTTGTACTCTTTCCCAGACCATGCCGACGTCATCTGTGGTTATGATGCTATAAACTCCTCCTTCTGTGTAAGCAAAATCCATGCTGTCAAAAAGCATGGAAAACTGGACATACCAGTTAGCTGGAGTTTTTGCTGACATAATCTGTCAATAGACATTTATGAGTAATAAAGTTGTAACTTTATTCCATTTTTTTACAAAAATGGAAGTAATTTAATCACTAGATGAATTATTTAGAGTATTTCCAGCGGAAACCGAGAGCAAATTTCCTATCTTTCATACAAACGGAACTGATGTGAGATTTAGTGACACCTAAAGCTTTTTCTGCCTCCATGATCGAGTCAAAACGATCGATCTCGTCCCAGTCTTTATCATACTGTATAACTGGGCTTTTAACCCGGAGAGTATATCCTATCTGTATATTTTCTTTATCAGAGAGAGGATTATCCTCAAATCTCCATACAAATCCCGCAGCAGACTTATGTTTTCCACGAGCGGCTCCAGAGATGGTTGTTGGACCAACTCCTACCGCATTAGCAGCTTCCTCCAGGCTTTTAAATCTAGTAACTTCAGACCCGGTACTATCGTATTGAATGATTGGTTTTCGGGACTTCTGCAGTCCCATATCATGAGAGTGTAAGATATTAATATGTTGATTCGCCCATTCCAAATTTTCTACAGCGTTATTAGTTTTATCACCATCTTTGTGATTGACTCCAGGATAGTTATGAGGGTTGGGAATATAGGCTTGAGCCACCAGTTGATGTACCTGGCATGTTCGGGTTTTTCCTAGAGTAACCGTTAAATATCCGCGAGGGCTTTTTGTCAGAGTTCTGAGTTTTCGATGCTTATCACTGTATATTCTCCCATCTAAAGATACTCTTCCATTATAATTTTCTATTAGTTTCCAATTGCGCGTTTCTTCGAAAAGAAGGTCTAACTTGGGTTCTGAGATATAAAATCTCCACTTAAACCCTAAGAATGTTTCATTGCGATCTATGGCTCTTCGGAGAGCCATATGAGTGGTGATATCATTGTTCTCCATCACATCTCCCATACTTTTATATTTTTCGACAACATTTCCCTCCATATCCACTTTCTCCACTGCTTTGCAGGCTCTTCTCACTGGCATCTCCCAGTTCTCGTCATCTTTATATCTCCACCGAAAACCATGGGATTTCATAGCAACCCTTCTGCACACTCCAATGATATATCTTGAATCTATCCCAGTTTGTCGAGATGCTTCAGCTACACTTTCATATTCGGCAATCTCTTTACCCTCCAGATCCATCTGTACCACTGGCCTCATCCATCTTTTTCTTAGATTTAACTTTTCTGAGTGTTCAGAATTACCTTTATGAGTCGTCCATTCCAGATTTTTTCTTTTGTTATCGGTGGTAATACCGTTCTTATGATTGACAATTGGAAAATTGTTCGGATTGGGGATATATGTTAATGCCACCATTCTATTTGTTCGAACGGATACTCGTTTGTTTTCGTCATCAAATAGCTTGGTCACATAATACCCTCCTATATTATATTGCTTCAACTCTGCTCCTGTCTTTATATTGGATATCATTTTACCATCCTTAGTGATGGTATATCTCAAAAATCCGGGGATGGGTTTGCACTTCATCTTATATCATATTATTAATAATATGATATCTTTAAGCCAATTCTTTGTAACATAAAATGTCTCAAAGAAAGCTACACAATTGAGAATTAGCCTATATGATAACCTTGTGGTTAAGAAAACAACCCCCCGCATATGACCCACCCTGGTCTTCATTGCCTTGATCGCAATAAGCTATACGGTCATAAAAGTGCAAAGCACTAGTTACTCCATACCCACCCAATCCTTCTTTGCATTGTTGGTTCATCCACAAAAACCAGACAACAATAACAGAGATAACAATAATAATTGCCCAGCTTACGTTCATATTTGCAAATATACGATTCTTATTAACTGGCAAGAAATGCTAAATTCTTTTTCTTAAGTTGATTTAAAATAAAGAAATAAAGTCTATAATTTAAATGATGTCATCGGCGAAGAATATAACACAAATTGACATCAGGAACTATGTCGAAAAGCTACCCAAAGAATGGCAACCAACTGAGGCTGCCATAGATTTTACCTGCTTACTATTAGTTAAAGCTAAGGATATAATTCCATTTAACCCAGCCATCGGATACGACCTGTCAGGGTTTGACTCTAATGACAGAGTCAAACCAGGAAATATAGATATTGAATGGAAAGTAAATCGAGATGGACAGCCGTGATGATAACCAAATTGACTGGGAGATATTTTCCCTCCAAGAATCATATCGAAAGCGTCGTGGAATATTAGTCTATGATGGTGAAATGCATATATGTCTGCAGAATGTTCTCCACGATCTCAAATACTTCAAGGAGTTGTTAGACAATTATGGCATAATTCACTGAATACCTTTACATGAATACATAAACAGTATAATCAGTAGTATACCTGCTAAAATAAGAATATTCGTCCAAAAAGTATTGGGGTTAGAATCGCAACCTAACATCTTACTTCTTATACAAATAAAAATGCGTTATAAAAATGGAACGCTGATAATTAACTAAATCAACTAACAAATAAGACTATGAATGTTGGAGAACTGCAACTGATTATTGGCCCTATGTGGGCCGGTAAAACTACGGAGCTATTACGCAGACTGTTTAACGAAGCCGCCGTCGGATTGAAATGTATTTATATTAACCACTCAAAAGACAAGGAACGTAGTACAGAGTCCTTTTCTACTCACAACCCTCTTTACAAAGAAAAACTCTCTAAGGAGAGTGGAGTGACTCTGGTGTCTGCCAGGCGAATCAATGACATAGATGTTACCGGATATGATGTGGTAGGAATTGACGAGTCCCAATTTTTTGATCACTTAGTTGATGATGTCTTATGCTTAGTAGACGATAAGCATAAGACGCTTATCGTCTCCGGTCTCAACGGTGATAAGCATAGGGAAAAAATGGGAGAGATCAACGATCTCATCCCGCATATGGATAGTTGTACGTTTCTCACCGCCTATTGCCGGTTTTGTGCTGATAAAGGGATTAAGAGGAATGCTATATTTTCTTATAAATTTGGAACGGGGAGCGATATTGGGGGAGATGATAAATATGTTCCCTTATGCCGAGACTGCTGGTTACACATTCTATAGACAATGTAATTCTTGTCAAACAGTAGACAATGTAATTCTTGTCAAACAGTAGACAATGTAATTCTTGTCAAACAGTAGACAATGTAATTCTTGTCAAACAGTAGACAATGTAATTCTTGT
>SDBT01002607.1_pt1 | contig 31700 bp, 33 predicted proteins | sample 2277101 | NCBI WGS metagenome assembly SDBT01 (sample SAMN10404973, study PRJNA504765) | marine sediment metagenome | isolation source: marine sediment core GS10_PC15, 103 cmbsf | place: Arctic Ocean: Southern Knipovich Ridge | collected 2010 | reverse complement strand
CTTTAAAAATATTGGATATAAACTCGACATTTAAAACTCATGTATCGTTGGAAAAATTATGTTCACAAAAACAAAAGTGAATATCATCACCGCAAAACCAATAATGGATATAAACCCCAGCTTTCTGCCGCTCCATCTGAATACGCCCCTGCATATAATACCCACCAGATAAATAAGCCATAACACCCATGAAAGAAATATTTTTGGATCAAAAAAGGAAAGATCATCCCAGGCCCTGCGTGCCCATACAACACCGCTGATTATACCAACTGTTAAAAAAATGAACCCGACGATAAAACCCCTGACATTCAACTTATCCATTGTTTCAAGCGGTGGGAGCCTGTCGTATATAAACCGTAATTTTTTTCCCTTTATCTCATGAAACAGTGTTAGATACATAATTCCAATAATCATTGAAAATACAAAAGCAGAGTAACCAATCATAGCCGTAATGGTATGAATTCCAAAAAGCGGTGATTTAAAAATACTTTCATCAAGCTCAACAACTGTAATTCCAAAAGTGGCAGCCAATTGGAAGATAAATATCAACGGGAAGACAAAGGACCCGATGGACTTTACTCCTGTGCTCAACTCAATGAAGACGTAAAGGCCTGCCAGAAGCAGCGCCAGAAATGTCATCGCTTCAAATACAGAAGTAATCGGTACCCTGCCCTCGATTCTCCCAAAATATATCATAAAAAAGACGTGAATTACAATGTTTAATAAGGTCAAAACTCTTCCAATGCTGTGGAGGTACTTTTTATTGGTAAAAAAGTAGCCGATGTAAAGGATGCCGATGATGAAATAGATGCCGGATATGATCGAGCTTAAATAAAACAAAAAACCTGACATTTTATTTTCCGAAAATTCTGTAAGTAATATTTCTTACTAAAGATATATTATTCGTCACATTTAAGTCAAGAAAACTTACCAAAAGATGCGTTAAATAACGCTATTAAAGCAATCCTGTCTTCTTCATTCTGTATCTGAGAGCGTCTCTGCCAAGTCCGAGGAGTCTAGCGGCCTTGGTCTGATTGTTCTCTGACATCGAAAGAGCACGCTTTAAAAGGCTGGTCTCGAGTTTATCAAGTGACATACCTCCGGATGGAAAATTAAACTCTATTTCCTGAGATGTCTCCCGGGATATCTGATCGCCTCTTATCTCTGAAGGCAGGTGCTCTGCAAGAATCAGCTCATCACACTCCAGAATAATGGCACGCTCAATCACATTCTTCAGCTCCCTGACATTCCCGGGCCAGTGATAATCTACCAGCAGCTTTTGTGCCTCGGGCGAGATCCCCCTTATAATCCGTTTGAACTCCCTGTTAAACCTTGTTATGAAAAAATCTATTAATGCTGGAATGTCATCCCTGTGCTCCTTGAGAGGCGGCAGCTCAACAGGTATAACCTTAAGCCGGTAATACAGATCCTTGCGAAAATTCCCCTCACTCACAGCTGCTGTTAGATCACTGTTGGTAGCGGCTATGATCCTCACATCCACCTCAATATCCTCTGTCCCGCCCAAACGTTTGAACCTCTTGTTCTCTATGATCCGCAGAAGCTTCGCCTGCATCGAGACATTCATCTCCCCTATTTCGTCAAGATAAATCGTTCCACCATCAGCCAGCTCAAAATACCCCTTCCTTGCTGCTTTAGCGTCTGTAAATGCCCCCTTCTCGTACCCCATCAACTCGCTTTCCAGAAGTGTCTCCGGAAGAGCCGCGCAGTTTACCTCTATTAATGGCTTCTCCTTACGGGCACTGCCGTAATGAATGGCCCTGGCTACCAAATCTTTCCCGGTCCCGCTCTCCCCATACAGCAGTACCGTCGTGGCATCACTGCAGGCAACCCTCGTTATTATTCGAAAAACCTCTCGCATCCGCTCGCTCTCACCAATTATGTTTTCAAACTGACTCTCAGCCTCCAGGTCATTCCGCATCCGCCTGAACTCGCTTTTCAGACTGGCATCCTCAAGAGACTTTTCTATAATTACCTTTAATTCCTCAAAATCAAAGGGCTTTATCATATAATCGCACGCCCCGGCCTTCATACAGGCAACGGCTGTTTTCACCGCATCGTCTGCAGTGACCATGACAACCGGAATGTCGCGTTTGAATCCCCTTATCTTCTTTAAAACCTCAACCCCGGTTATGTCCGGAAGGCGCACGTCGAGTATAACCAGGTCTACTATTTCAGAATCAACCGTGCTGACCGCCTTTTCACCGCAGTCGGTACAAACAACTTCATAACCTTCACGACTGAGATTGTGCTCCAGTGACCAACGGATTAACTTTTCATCGTCAACTACAAGCACTCTGCCCTTAGCCATTTTTTTCACTCTCCAGTATGAGTATAATCGTAATACATGTCCCTTTACCCGGTTCGCTCTCCACCTCAATGCGTCCGCCGTGTTTTTCCACAATATTTCGGGATATGGATAATCCAAGCCCTGTACCCCGGTGTTTTGTGGTAAAAAAAGGATTAAAAATTCTGCGGAGATGGTCCCCTGGAATCCCTTTACCTGTATCCGTGAACGATATTTTAACGGTTTCCGGTGTTCCGAATTTGATGTCTGTCACCCGTTGTGTAGTTATATTTAAACATCCACCTGAAGGCATAGCCTGAATTGCATTAAGCATGATGTTTAGAAAAACCTGCTGAATTTGTTCCGGATCTATTAGAATGTTGGGTATTCCCTGTTCCAGCTCTTCTATTAGGCAAACATTCTGCCTCTCTGTCTGTTTTTTTACATAAAAAACAGCCCTGTTGATGATGTCATTCAGGTCACTTACAAGAAATTTAGGTTCCGCGGGCCTGGCAAAACTGAGAAGGTCCCTTGTGTTTTTGTTCAACCTTTCCAGCTGCTGCATGATTTCATCAACAACTTCCCGGTGTGTAGTCCTCAGGTTACACTCTTCAGCAAGAACCTGAATAGCGGCACTTATCCCTGCCAGGGGGTTCTTTATCTCGTGAGCTATACCTGATGCAAGCTCACCTATTGTAGCCAGTTTCTCCGCCTGCTGCATCTGCTGCTCATGGTGCTTCTGTAATTCCGACTTTGCCTGCTCAAGGCTTATTATCATTGAATTGAAAGAGGTGCCCAGCCTGCCCAGCTCGTCCTTATTTTTTATATTGACCCGGACTTTCAGGTCACCCTGCTCCACCGCTGTCATAGTTCTAATCAGGCTCCCCACAGGGCGTCTGACCAGAACTACCACAAGTACAGATATGACGGCTGAAACAAGTACCAGTATTATAAATGCAAAAAGGATTATCCAATTTCTATTGTTTGCTATCTCTCTTTCCGCGGGTATAAGAGATATATCTAACCCGAGTACTCCGAGTGTACGAGGTTTAGTTCCGTGGCAGTACTGACATTCCTGTTTATTCTTAACCGGTGTAACTATGGAAAATATCTTCTGGTCCTCATACACTTTGAAATTAACAGGATTTTCATTGCTCATAAAAAGCTGGCGGTAAAAGTCATCCGCCATCCCTCCGATTTCTTCCGCTTCTGACGAAAAGACAACTCGCCCGTTGTTGTCAAATAAGAAAATACGCTGTACTTCCTCGGATCTCCCTATGTTTAAGAAAAATTCCCTTATTTCTCCACGGTTTCCAGTCAGCATTACCTGGCTGATATGCTGGTATATGAGATGGCTAATAAATATCCCATTACTTTTCGCCCTGTCCATTAATTCATTGGTCTGAACTCTCACAATAATATATGCGAAGATACCTATTGCTATTGTAATAACAATTGACACCGATATGATGATCTTTGCTGTCAGACTATTACGAATCACCCTGTTTTGACCCTACTATGACTTTCAAAATAATGATAGTAATATGATATATTAAACATTTTATATGTTTTTTGTCTTATTCTCTACAGGACATTATAGCACATCATATGTATATTGTCGAATCAAATTAAAAAAACCGGGACAACGGGAATCTCTTTAATATAAAAAGATCCTCTGCCCCGATTTTAAAATCCTGTGTCCATAATTACTATTAGGAAAAACTTGTATGTTTAAAAGGATCCAGGGATATTTAATCTTCTTAATCCAGGTGCTATTTACCAGTTAGCCGGACCTGATTTCATTCCCATCTGCCATGTGTTTGCATCTAAAGAGTGGCAGTTCAGACAATCCCCGTTGTAATTAGTAACGAAATGGTTCTCTCTAGTGTTACTAAAATGACCCTTATGTACGATGATACTTAACGCCCCGGCTTTTGAGCCTTCCTTATGACATATTAGACAGTTATCGGGCGCTATCTTAACTATTTTATCGATGGGAGGATGCTTTTCAACATTTTTAAGTTCCGCGTTCAGGCGGTAATCTTTATCCGCACTCACCTTTACATGGCAGTCAACACAGCCGTTGGGATGTTCGTCCTTGACAGTAAGCCCGGAAAGAGAAGGAAGATCTTTCCCCGGGAGCACCTGAGCTGTTAAAGTGACCGTGAAAATTGCGGCAAGCATTACCAGTACCGGTATTAGTTTTTGATTCTTTTTCATTGGCATTCTCCTTATAAATAAATATTTAACAAGGTGTATCTAAAAGAATATCTGATTTATATATTTCTGTCAAGAAAATATTTTACTAATCCTATATAATAAATTCCCTTTAACAAATATGCAAAGGTCTCTAAATACTTTTAATATTGAAATTAATCAAAATACTTACTGCATTTAAACCTTGACATTTAAAATTTACTTTTTTATTATTTCTATTTATAGATTCAGGTAAAAACCCTATCTTCATAATTAGTGAGAATAATCAGGTAAAACCCTATCTTCATAATTAGTGAGAATAATCAGGTAAAACCCTATCTTCATAATTAGTGAGAATAATTATGAAGATAAATGACAAATATTTAACATACTAAATTTATAATATTAGTAATAACACGGCGCCGATTTAAACACTCGATTAAAAACAATAATTTATTTAACGCTGTGCTTTAATAAATTTTTGCGCTTCCAGTCAATAACAATAGTATTAAAAGAATAGCATAACAGACTCAAATTTATCTATAAAGTCAGGTTTAATCGATATGCCAGTAAAAAACAGAAGATTTTCAGGAGGGTACAGATTCAGAAGGTTTGAAGGGGAACCGGGAGGAGAAATCATTGAAATAGGAATCCCTGAAAAGGTAATCATCCCTTTAAAGCAGGGGTTCGGAAAAGAGGTCAAGCCGGTCGTCAACATGGGCGACAGGGTGGAGGCAGGTCAAATAATAGGAAGAGATGATGATTCTATTTCAACACCCGTTCATTCATCGGTTAACGGTACAGTGGAAGATATAGTAAAGATTGATTATTTCGGAATAGAAACGGAGTCTGTTGTTATTAAATCAAACAGCAACGTCGGCTGGAAGACTTTAAAGGACCATACATCCGAATGGGAAAAGATTTCAGCAGAAAAGATTGAGCAGCTCCTCTACTTATCAGGTGTATCCTCCCTTGACAGCGCTGGAATCCCAACAAGGTTCAGGAGCTCTTTAATTCTTCCAAAAGAAGTCGAACACATTATTATACAGGGCACCGGTTCGGATGTATACAATGTATCACTCAACACACTTATCGGCGGAGAAAGACTGAATCATTTTCTTGAAGGCATACGGATCCTGAAAACCATTATGCCTGCCGCTATAATTCACATAGCCTTGAATAAGCATCAGAAAAAACTGGTAAATGTTATTGACAGCCTGACAGCCAGCCATGATTGGATAAAAATTTACACGCTTGAACCAAAATATCCGCAGGAATATGACGGGGTCTTAATTCCGACCATTTTGAAAAGAAGTTACCCCTACGGGTTTTTACCGGTGAGCATCGGAATTGTTGTGCTTGGTGTCCAGACAATTCTTCATGTATATGATGCTGTTGTTCCGGGAAAACCGCTCATCGAAAGAATAATTCCTATCTGCGGACCGGGATTTACAGAAAATCTTCACCTCAAGGTGAGGGTCGGAACATCCTTTAAAGACATAACCGTCGGAAAGGTAAAATTAGGTGAAAATTTCAGATTCATAACTGACAGCCCGATGTCGGGAAAAACCATACCTGACCTTGATCTTCCAATCGACCGAACCTGTTCAAAAATTATCACTCTTCATGAGAAAAAGACCGGTGAAATGATGGCCTTTGCAAAACCGGGTTTTATAAAAGATTCATATTCCCGCACATTCGTCTCTTCATTTCTCAATTTCAAAAAGATGGCCGACACTAATATACATGGTGAAGAGCGAGCCTGTATTTTCTGCGGTTTCTGTGAACAGGTGTGCCCTGCAGGGATCATTCCGCACCTTTTATTCCACTATACTGAAAGAGATATGGTTGATGAGATTCTGGTTAAATACAGGATATTTAAGTGTATCGACTGCAACCTGTGTACGTATGTCTGCCCGTCTAAAATACAGATTGGCAGGTACATAAAAGAGGGGAAGAAAAAGTTAACAGAAATGGGGATTGATTATTCCGAACCGGTTTTACGGAATTTTGAGCTTAAAGGGCTTGAAGAATATAAAGGATTGGGTGAATGAAGAACCTAAAAGTGACATACGACAGACTGGCAAAAATAAAGTTCCTCATGCATTTTAAAACAGTCACGAATACAATTGATGGAATTTTTTTCGGGATTGGCAGGGTAACAGAGGCCGCGCCGCATTTTCTGGATAATATTGAAATTAAAAGATACATGTCCGTTGCAATCATGGCTCTTATGCCGACGACTGCCGCGGCTATTTATTTCTTTGGATGGCAGGCTGTCAAGATTATTCTTGTTTCTTATATTGCTGGTGGAGCGGTCGAGGTTCTGAATGCTATAATCCGAAAAAAGGAGATAGAAGAAGGGTTTCTTGTTACAGGGCTTATATTTCCACTGGTCCTTCCTCCCACGGTACCGCTGTGGGTTGTCGCTGTCGGTGTAATGTTCGGTGTTCTTTTTGGAAAAGAAATATTCGGAGGAACCGGGAGGAATATTTTCAACCCCGCCCTTGTAGGCAGACTGTTTATCACCATTGCCTTTCCAGAGATAATGACAACTGCCTGGCGTGTGCCATTAACAGATACTATTACTGCGGCGACTCCACTGGTAATGTTCAAAACAACACAAGCCCTAACTCCCTCTCTGAACCTGCTCATAGGAACATCTGCGGGAAGCATGGGAGAAGTCTTCAGGCTCGGTATAATCCTTGGCGGATTATTTTTAATGTTTACAAAGGTGAGCAACTGGAGGATACCTGTCTCGTATATCGGTACTGTTTTTTGTCTTTCAGCTGTTGGAAATATTTTCCTCCCTCTAAAGATAGCACCGCCTCTATTCCAAATTCTGACAGGCGGTCTGATGTTCGGGGCCATGTTTATGGCTACAGACCCGGTAACATCACCCTATACAAAAACAGGAAAAATTATTTTCGGGATTGCCACTGGGATCTTTACGTTCTTAATACGGGTGTTCTCCGGTTATACCGAAGGAGTAATGTTCAGCATTGTGCTGATGAACGGGTTTACACCCCTTATAGACTATATGGTAGTCACAATAAAATACAGGCCTAAGAAAAATGAAAGATAAAATATTAATGATCATTTTTGTACTTATTTTAGGTAGTGTATTAACCGCCGCTCTGTTAGCCGTTAACTCAATTACTGCTCCCATTATTGAAAAGAATAACGAGATTTCCATTATCAAGAGTGTTTTAGACGCTCTTGAGATCCTGTATACAGAAGAAGACGTTGAAAGTGTCTTTTCTGATAATATTGAAGTAATGATTAAGGAAGATAAGACCTTTTATATCTCAAAAAGCGGTGATACCGCGTTCGAGTATTCAGGATCAGGGCTGTGGGGTCCTATTGAGGGAGTGATCGGAATTAAACCGGATTTTGAGACAATTAAGGCAGTTACAATAATCTACCAGGAGGAGACACCCGGTCTGGGCGGCAGAATTGCGGAGCAGCAGTTCCTTGACAGGTTCAAAGATAAAAAGCTCCGTCCTGAATTGTTGATTGTTCCCCCTGGCAGGGCAAAAGATGAAAATGAAGTTGACGGCATTACAGGTGCCACAATGAGCAGCAAGGCATTTGAGACGATTATCAACTCCCAGTACAATAAATATATATCCTTTATCAAGGCAGGAAATGAATGAATCTTAAGAAACTTAAAAGTACAGAAGGGTATAAAACAATAGCAAATGGGATCTGGCGGGACCATCCCATTTTTTCCATGGTACTCGGGATCTGTTCCGCGCTCGCGGTGTCGAACAGGGTTGATAATGCCATCGCTATGAGCGCGGGCGTTACTTTTGTTCTCGTAGCAACTGCAATTATCATATCCTTGCTTCGTCGCATGATTCCGATTCGTGTAAGAATAATAACCTTTATGATAGTTATTGCAACGTTTGTTATTATAGTGGATAAATTCCTCAAGGCTTTCTTCCCCACCATAAGTACTGCCATTGGGCCCTATGTTGGTCTTATCATTACAAACTGTATCATCATGGGGAGGGCTGAAGCCTTTTATATACAAAATAACCTGCGCCTTTCTGTCCTGGACGCACTGTCAAACGGATTCGGGTATGCCTATACACTCATAAGTATAGCCGTATTACGTGAGCTGCTTGGCTTTGGGACTCTTATGGGGATCAGGATAATGCCTGAGGGATGGACCAACTGGGTTGTGATGTCAATGGCTCCAGGGGCATTTTTTCTCCTGGGTATATTTATCTGGCTTACCAGAACTCTGGCAAAAATTGATTAATGACAGGAGGTTATTGATCTGTGGTCCACTTACTAACAATTTTTCTGGCTGCAATTTTTACTCATAATATTGCACTCACCTATCTTTTAGGGATGTGCCCCTTTATATCTCTGTCTCGAAATATAAACACAGCTACAGGCATGGCATTTGCAGTGATTTTCGTTATCACTCTGACGGCTGCTATTAACTGGCCCATATACCACCTGATACTTGTACCAACCGGCAGTGAGATCATTTACTATATCACGTTCATTATTGTTATCGCTGCTACAGTTCAGCTTGTCGAGATGATCATGGAGAGATTTTTCCCGGTCCTGCAGTCCGCATTCGGAATATTTCTTCCCCTGATAACAGTCAACTGTACGGTTCTTGCTATTTCTCTTTTCATGGTGCTGAGAGATTATACTTATTTTCAGACAGTGGTTTTTGCCTTCGGATCGGCAGTCGGCTGGATGCTTGCAATAGTTATGATCGCCGCCATCAATGAAAAGCTCAAGCTAATCGGGGACATACCCAGGGGATACCGGGGGGCAGGAATAATTATGATCATGGCCGGGATTATAGCTTTATCATTTTTAGGTTTCGCTGGGATGGTGAAAATACAATGAACTTTATACCGCTTATTATCATGAACCTGATTCTGCTGGTAATTACAATTCTGCTGGCAATTGCGGACCGGCTCCTTGTAACTTACGGGGAGTGCACAATCATCCTTAATCAGGAAGACGAAAAAAAAGAAATAAAAGTCCAGGGCGGAAATTCTTTACTTACCTATCTAACTGCCAATAAAGTAAAAATTTCTTCTTCATGCGGGGGCAAAGGAAGCTGCGGTTACTGCAAGGTAAAGGTGCTCAGCGGCGGAGGACAGATACTTCCAACTGAAGAAATTTACATGAGCCGGGAAGAGAAACAGAGCAATATCCGTCTGGCCTGTCAGGTAAAAGTGAAGGAGGACATTGATATTTACATCCCTGACTTTATCGAAACCATTATGGAAATGGTGAAGAATAAAACCTTTAAGACAAACCGGAGGTGGAGTATAACTATTGAATGAGCAAAGCGAAAAAATAGACCAAATAATAGAAAAGTTTAAAAACGAAAAGGGCACTATTATCGGACTCATGCAGGACATTCATGGAGAGTACAGGTACCTGCCGGAGGAGGTGCTTTTAAGGGTATATGCTGAGCTGGATATCCCTATGGCAAAACTATATACCCTGGCAACTTTCTATAAATCATTCAGGCTTGAACCGGTTGGCAAACATCATATACGTGTCTGTATTGGAACGGCCTGTCACGTGAACGGAGCGACCAAGATTGTTGAGACCCTGGAGAGGGAATTGGGCGTCAAATCAGGGCAAACAACTGAAGACAATCAGTTTACACTGGAAACTGTCAACTGCCTTGGTGCCTGTGCCCTCGGGCCCCTTATGCTGGTTGATGGGGAATATCATGGAAAAATAGATCAGGGAAAATTAAAAAAACTGCTGAATAAGTACCGAAAAGACTAACGGGCCAGGTACGAAAATAAAACACACCATAAGGAGTACGGGTAAAGAAAATGGCGCTAAAACAGATAAAAGATATATTGAATGCCGAAGAAATATTTAACCGTGACCTTCCTGACTTTGAAATTAATAAGGTCTGCGGCTGTGATTTGATGAGTGATGTATTATCGCTTAATGAAATAAGCGCCCTTTTATTAACAGGTTTAATAAATCCTCAGGTTATTCGTACAGCCGAAATAGCCGAGATTCTGGCTGTTTGTTTTATCCGTGGCAAGAGACCCCAGGAAGAGACGGTCAAACTCGCGGAAGAAAAGAAAATTCTCCTCCTCTGCACCCGGTATTCCATGTTTGAGGCATGCGGCAGACTGTATGCGGAAGGTCTGAGAGGATGCGGTAAAATACAATGAAGAATAAAAAGACTGATAAGAATAATAAAACCATAAGTATTATACAGGAACTTGTGTATGAGTTAAAAGTTAGTGATGTGATGAAAAAGGATGTAATTACTGTTGAGCCTCACACACTCATGAGTGAGCTGAGAAAGATATTAAAAGATAAGCGCATCTCAGGGACGCCTGTAACCAGAGACGGTAAATTACTTGGTATCATAAGTATTGAAGATTTCATAAAATGTCTTGCAGAGGGTGGAGAAGATTCCCCCATCAATAACAGGATGTCCACTTCCGTTAAATCTGCCCACAGCGATGAGCCTCTGGTCTATGTAATCAGTAAACTGGAAAAGTATGGTTATGGACGTCTGCCGGTCATAAACAGGGACACAGGGTACCTGGTGGGTATTGTAACAAAGGGTACTATAATTGAAGGATTACTACGGGAATTGGAGATTGGCTATCAAGAAGAAGAAATTCACCGTTACAGGGCAAGCCACTTTTTTGAAGACATCATAGCCGATAAAACCACCCTGATTTTCCAGTACCACATTGAAGGTCATAATTTCTCAAAGGCCGGTGAAGTCGCGAGCGGGCTTAAAAAAACACTGAGACGGCTTGGAATTGATCCCAAGATATGCCGCCGGGTAGCCATAACCGCTTATGAGTCCGAAATGAATATTATTTTTTATACCAGCGGCGGGGAACTTACAGTTTATATTCAACCTGAAAAGATCCATATTGATGTAACAGATTCAGGCCCTGGGATCCCTGATGTCCAAAAGGCCCTTGAACCCGGTTATTCCACAGCACCGGACTGGGTCAGAGAGCTCGGTTTTGGCGCAGGTATGGGGCACGTAAACATACAGAGGTGCACCGATGAGGTCGTTATTACTTCAGAAGTAGGGAAAGTTACCGACCTGAAAATAAATATCAGCATGGAAAAAGCATGAAATTAAAACCCGAGGACTTAGACAAAATAAACGAGAAGATGAGATCAGTCACAAACCTCCGCGAGGGCGTAGGAAGGGCAAAAATAACTGTACACATGGGTACATGCGGAATCGCGTCCGGCGCAAGGAAGATACTGAGCGAGTTTCTTACACAGGTCGAGAAAGCTAATACGGATGATGTAATACTTATTACTTCGGGATGTGCAGGACTCTGCAGCCGTGAACCCATGTCCACTGTGGAAATAAAAGGCGAACCACCTGTAAAGTACGTTGATTTAGATGAAGAAAAAGTCAGACAAATTTTTGAGGAACATGTTATGGGCGGCAACATAATTTCCAAATATGCTCTTGAAATAGGAAATGAGAGGTTATCATAAATGGGAAGATTCAGAACGAATCTGCTGCTTTGCGCGGGTACGGGATGTGTTTCAAACAAGTCCTTAGGGTTAAAAGAATCGATTGAAATTGAGTTGAAGAAACACAGTCTTCAAAATGAAATCAAGATTATACTTACAGGGTGTAATGGTTTCTGCGCGAATGGTCCAATCATGGTGGTACAGCCTGAGGGAATATTCTACCAGTTCCTCACAGTTGATGATGTCCCTCACCTTGTAGAGGAACACTTTCTCAAAGGAAGACCGGTTGAAAAGCTGATGTATATTCCACCTAATAAAGAAACACCTGTTCCAAAAATGAGTGATATCGAGTTCTTCAAAAAACAGCAGCTGATTGCTCTTTCAAACCGGGGCTCAATTGATCCTGAAAATATCGATGAATATATAGGAAAAGACGGCTACAGGGCGATGGTAAAAGCACTCTCCGCAATGACTCCCGAAGAAGTAATAGAGGAAATTAAAAGTTCCGGTTTACGGGGAAGAGGAGGGGCAGGTTTTCCCACAGGAAGGAAATGGGAAATCTGCAGAAACGCACCTGGAGATGAAAAGTTTATAATATGTAACGCTGATGAAGGTGACCCGGGCGCGTTTATGGACAGATCTATAGTAGAATCTGACCCTCATTGTATACTGGAAGGAATGGTTATTGGCGCCTATGCCATTGGGGCGTCCGCAGGTTTTGTATATATCAGGGATGAATATCCCCTTGCATTGAAACGTTTAATCCACGCCATTAAACAGGCAAAAAATTATGGGCTTTTAGGTGAGGATATACTGAGCACAGGGTTTACTTTTGATATCTCGGTAAACAGGGGGGCCGGCGCATTCGTGTGCGGTGAAGAAACCTCTTTAATCCATTCTCTTGAGGGAAACACTCCTGAACCAAGAAGCAAACCGCCCTTCCCCGCTTTCTCCGGATACCGGCAGAAGCCGACTAATATAAACAATGTAGAGACATGGGCAAATGTCCCGAGGATTATACAGCACGGTGCGAAATGGTATTCGGAAATCGGCACCGAAAATAGTAAAGGCACAAAAGTATTTTCTATTGTGGGTAAATTGAAAAATACAGGGCTTGTGGAAGTTCCGATGGGAATCACGATGAGGGAAATTGTTTTTGATATCGGTGGAGGCGTCCTGAACGATAAAAAATTCAAGGCTGTTCAGATCGGCGGGCCTTCAGGAGGATGTATTCCCGATCGTCTTCTCGATACTCCCATTGATTATGAATCCCTGACAAAAGCTGGCGCAATTATGGGGTCTGGTGGTCTGATTGTCATGGACGAAGAGACCTGTATGGTGGAGGTTGCAAGATACTTTCTTTCCTTTGTACAGGATGAATCCTGCGGTAAGTGCCCACCCTGCCGGGAAGGAACAAAACACATGCTCAATATTTTAACCGAAATCACTGAGGGCAGGGGAAAAGAGGAATACATTGATCTGCTTCAAAATATGGGAATGTTGATAAAAGATACCGCCATCTGCGGGCTGGGAAACACATCACCGAACCCCGTGCTCACAACTATCCACTATTTCCGTGATGAATATGAAGCTCATATAAAGGAAAAGAGGTGCCCCGCGAGGACATGCAAGACGTTGATTCATTACAGCATCCTTGAAGATAAATGCACCGGCTGTCATCTTTGTTTCAAGAACTGTCCCACACAGGCCATTACAGGCGAGGTTAAAAAAGCTCATTTTATTACGCAGGAAAAGTGCATAAAGTGTGGAATGTGCTTTGACGTCTGTAGATTTGATGCAGTGAGGTATGAATGATGGTTAAAATTACAATAGATAATCAATCTGTCGAAGTGCCTGTTAATACAACGGTGCTCGAAGCCGCAATAAAATTGAAAATTAAAATTCCAACACTCTGTTATAATTCTTATCTAAAGCCCTACGGAGGCTGCCGGACATGTCTTGTAGAGATAACGAGTCCTCAGATGGGGGGCCGAACAAAGCTGGTCTCTTCATGTACCTATCCGGCAGAGGAAGGTCTGGTGGTCAATACCTCATCTGAAAGAGTTAACAAAGGGCGCAAGTTTGTTGTTGAGCTTCTGCTGGCAAGATGTCCTGAATCGGATGAAATCAGGGACCTGGCTTCCGAGCTTGGCATCTCTCCTGCGGAAAATTCTACCCTGGATGATGTAGGTAACTATCTTCTTAATGAAGCACCAAAACCTGAGAATACAAAATGCATCCTGTGTGGTTTATGTGTACGCGTCTGTGATGAAATTACTATGAGGCATGCTTTAAATCTTACATATAGAGGGGTGAGTAGAAAAGTCACGACACCATTTAACAAAGTTTCAGAGACCTGTATTGGCTGTGGGGCCTGTGCGTATCTCTGCCCGACGAATACAATAACTGTTGAAGAGGCAGAATAAGCTATTTTGGAAAATATAGATTCAATAATATCAGAAAAAAATTTGGTGTTCAGGATCAAATGGCTCATCAAACTCAGGTGGTGGGCCGCAGCCGGCGTTTTTGTAATCATCATTATATCGAAATACATCTTACAGATGGACCTGCTTTTTATATATTTATATGCAGGTAATGTTATACTTTTTTTATACAACCTTTTTTTCTACTATCTAAATAATAGGCTGGAACAGCAGGCTGTCTCCAGAAAGTATAAAAAGGCAAAAACTTTCGCTAATATTCAAAGTTTACTTGACCTTATTTTGCTTACATATTTCATCCATCTTTCAGGAGGCCCTGAAAATCCATTCTATTTTTATTTTATCTTTCATATGGTAATTGCAAGCATCATGTTGTCGAACAGGGCGGCATACCTGCAGGCCACTCTGGCAGTATTCCTTTTTGGTTTTGTTCTGTGGGGTGAATACTACGGGATTATCAATCATTATCACCTTGATTTTATAATTCCGGAGCGATTTTGTTTCCTGGGCCACAGGTATTTTATTGCTATATTTCTTGTGTTCAGCAGCTCTCTATACATCACCATTTATTTTGCTACCTCAATTGTAAATAAACTGAGATCAGGCGAAGTAGAGCTGGAAAAGGCCAACAGATTACTGGAAAAGCAGGACAGATTAAAATCACGGTACGTCGAGGTTATTTCCCATGATATAAAAGCTTCTCTTTCAACAATTCAAAGCTGTTTAAAAGTTGTGTTAAACGGCCTGACAGGCTCAATATCCTTCAAATCAAAAGAGATGGTCGGCCGGGCAGAACACAGGAGCCGTACACTGCTGTATTATGTAAAAGGACTGTGGAATCTTTCACAGATGCGTACAACTAAAAAAATCGCAAAAGAGAAAATCCCAATATTTTCCGCAGTAGAAAGTGTTATAACGCAATTAAGAGCAAGTTTTGAAACGAAAGGTCTAAAGCTGAAGATAAATAACCCGGTAGGGAATCCCGATGTATACGGAAATGACTTTTTAATAAAAGAACTAATATTTAATTTATTACAGAACGCGCTCAAATATACTTTGAAAGGCGGTAAAGTGACCATCAAAATCGATGGAACAGCACCCTCCGGTTATATCAGTATTTCTATTATGGATACTGGCATAGGTATTCCGAAGGAAAGTATATCCAGGATTTTCGAAGATTTTTACCGGGCTAAAAATGCCAGGGAAATTGAAAAGGATGGAACAGGTCTCGGGCTCGCGATTTCTAAACGGATAATCGACATGCATAAATGGAAAATTGGGGTTAACAGCGAAGAAAATAAAGGAAGCACCTTTACTGTTACCATACCGGGAGGTGGATAAACAAACAAAAATACTTTCTAAATATGAATGTCTGTAGTAAAATAAGCAAAACCATAATAATAAAAGGGGGGATTAGATGAATAAAGAGGCTACGATTCTCATCATAGAAGATGACACTGACATGATTGAGGCCATGAAAATAACACTGGAGGCTGAAAATTACAGAATCTTATCGGCAACTGACCCTGAAGAGGGTATTAATGCCGCAAAAAAGGAGAAGCCTGATTTAGTTATCCTCGATGTCATGTTTGGTGAAGAAGAAAAAATTAAGGGTTTTGATTATGCCGTAAAGATGAAACAGGACAAGGCTCTTGCACCCATACCGATACTTATGCTAACCGCGGTAAATGTACAGCATCCGACGTTTCGTTTTTCTCCCGATTCAGATGGTGAATACCTGCCGGTAGATGAATTTATTGATAAGCCCGCTCAACCGGAAGAATTAGTGGAAAAGGTGAAAAAATTAATGCAGATGAAAATTAGTAAATGGGTAAACTGGCCGAATACAACAGACCAATGATCAGAAGGATATGAAATGGACCTCAGTTTAATTTATCAACCCGTAACCGGGGAATTAATGCGCGTAGAGGAAGAACTAAAAAACCAGCTGAACCGGATCACCCGGTCCCAGAGCTCAAAGAACCAAGAGTTTATCAGTCAGATTATCAGCTACCTGTTTAAAGTTCCAGGCAAACTTCTACGCCCTGCACTTGTTTTATTATGCGGCAAAGCAGTCAGCAATCTTGAGGCAGAGAGCAGCGAACAGCTCATAAAGCTTGCTACAGCGGTTGAGTTCCTACATTCTGCCTCTCTCATTCACGATGATATAATCGATGAATCGGGCTTACGCAGACATCAAATAACGCTCAACAAACAATTTGGAAATCAGATAGCAGTTCTCGTTGGTGATATTTTATATTCTCAATTCTTTTCTATTATGATCGATTTGAAAACATCGAATACTGAGCTCCGAGAGAAGCTTTCGCAGTTCTTCTGCGATACCACAAAAAAATTATGTTTTGGTGAAATTTATGAGCATAAAATTTTACAGTATGGAGAAAACCCGTCACTGAGTGAGTATCTGGAAGTCATTGAAAATAAAACTGCTTCTCTTTTTTCTGTCTCCTGTATGGGAGGGGGGCTGTTGAACGGCGCAGATGAACAAACTACCACGGCACTGGCAGACTACGGCATGTATCTGGGGCTTGCTTTCCAGATTGTTGATGATCATAACGACGGAGACTCCATTTTCAATTCTGAAATTAATATGATCAACAAAGCTAAAGAATATGCTGATAAAGCAAAAAAAGTTATTGAAATCTTAACAGAAGGCCCAATCAAATATAAGCTCCTTAATCTACCTGATTATGTAATGGAGAGAGCTAAAGTAAAGAATAGAGAAACCTGATAAGTTTATTTTCATAACCTTCGATTGCTGATTAGCAGCAAGGTCGATTAAAGTAAAAAGAGAATGCCAAAAGACAGCCTCATACTTGTGCATACACCAAGTGTTTTCGATTTTCGTGAACGTCCAACACTGTGGGGCCCAATCAGTGACCTGGTACCTTCGAACCCTGTTTTTGATATGTATCCTATTGGCTTTATTACAATCGCTGAGTATCTGGAACGGCATGGATACCGGGTCCGCATTGTAAACCTCGCTGTACTTATGCTTCGCGACCCTGAATTTGAAGTTGAAAAATTCATTGGCAGGATCAATTCTTCGGCTTTTGGAATAGACCTGCACTGGCTGCCCCACGCCCACGGTTCTATAGAAATTGCCCGACATATTAAACGGATCCATCCGCAGACTCCCGTCATTTTTGGAGGCATTTCATCTTCATATTTTCATGAGGAGCTTATTGGTTATCATCAGATTGATTATGTTCTGCGGGGAGATTCAACAGAAGAACCGTTACGTCAGCTGATTGAATGTATAGAAACCGGATCAAAATCAAGCGATTTACGCAGAATCCCCAACCTGACATGGAAAGATAAAAAAGGAATCCCGCAAATAAACCCACTGTCCTATGTACCCGATAATCTGGATAACGTGATAATCGATTATAGTTACCCGGTTCAGGCTGCAGTCCGGGAGTTGAATCTAAAAAATTTACTTCCCTTTAACAACTGGTTAAAATACCCAATCACGGCAGCTCTTACATGCAGGGGCTGTACCCACAACTGCACTGTTTGCGGCGGATCAAAATATGCCTTTCAGCTCTTCATGGGAAGAACCAGGCCGGCCTTTCGAAGCCCTGAAATACTGGCCCAGGATATACGCCGGATCAGCCGTTTCAGCAGAGGGCCGGTCTTTGTGCTTGGTGATATTCGACAGGACGGAATGATGTACGCGAAAAGATTCTTGAAATCCTTGCAGGGAATTAAAAATCTGGTTATCCTGGAATTTTTCTGGCCGGTGGACAGAGAGTTCATGGAGATGATAGCAGGAACGGTCCCTGATTTCGTGGCACAGCTATCCCCCGAATCTCATGACCCGAAAGTCCGGAGTTACACCAATAATCCTTTTTCCGGGCATTCAATAGAGACTTCAATTAAACACATTCTGTCAGCCGGCTGCCGGCGTATCGATGTGTTTTTTATGTCAGGCTTACCAGGTCAAACTTACAGGTCTGTTATGGATAGTATCGAGTATTGCCAACAACTTTACCACACCTTTGATGGAGATAATCGGCTTATGTTTTATTTATCTCCCCTGGCCCCTTTTCTTGACCCTGGAAGCCTGGCATATGAAAAGCCAGCGCAATATGGGTACAAAAGGTTTTGTTACACTCTGGAAGACCATCGCAGGGCTCTGCTTGCGCCGAGCTGGAAGTATGTTCTGAGCTATGAAACAAGGTGGATGAATCGTAACGAGATCGTCGGTTCCACTTACCAGGCAGCCCTGCTGCTTAACCGGTATAAGCTGAAATTCGGACAGATCAGCAAGGAACATGCACAGTCAAACGAAGAGCGTACCCGGCGGGCTATAGAGCTGATGAGTTTTATTGACAGGTTAATGGCTACTAAAAATTCAGATGAGTTGCTGCAGATAATGTTAAAGCATAAGTCCAGAATTGAGGAAGTAAATAATTCCACCATCTGTGATAAGAAAGATCTGGATCTGCCGGTCGGCAGGGTGCCTTTTAGAATTTTAAAAACCGCAGGACTGGTACTCGAAGAAAGTATAAAAAACATAGGGCGAAAGATCGGCAGTTTTCAGTAAACGGATGCTAAATATTTTCCGAACCTACTCGTATTTTTTTATCAATTTTACAAGTTTATTTATATCTACCGGCTTGTTCAAAAACTCCTCCGCCTTAATGTCTTCTTTTGTAAAATCAAAAGCGTATTCTCTGTTAATCGCTGTAATAACAAAGATCGGTATTTTGGGATGCCTTTCTTTAATTTCACCCGCTGCTTCAAAACCGCGGGTCTTTTTCTCCGGAAACATCACATCAAGAAGTATGACATCCGGTGAAATCCCGGTAATCATTTCAATTCCTTTTTCAACAGAATCAGCAGAATGTATCTCATAACCTTCATACTCTAATAGAGCGCCCATAGTTTCCAGAATATCCTCATCATCATCAATAATCAGAATCCTGTTATTAGCCATTATTTCCTCCATTGTTTTCTTTATACGGGAAGTATATGTGAAAAGTAGTGCCCTTCCCCACCTCAGAGTATACTGTAATTTTTCCCATTAACGAGTCAACCGCCTTCTTTACAATCGACAGCCCCAGACCTGTACCGTCTTTCTCGATCTCCCGGGCCCTCCGGGACCTGTAAAATTCATCGAAAATCTTCTCAAATTCATCCGATTTCAAAGCCATTCCTTCATCTTTTACAAGGAAATGTATCTCTTCTCTGTTATGCTCGGCATTCACAGTCACTGTTGTTCCGTCAGGTGAATACTTTATTGCGTTAGAAATTAGATTGCCTAAAATGATATTTAAAAGATCCCGGTTTGTCCACAAAGATAAATTTTTCGCACAATTCGAGACCAGGTGAATACCTTTTTCATTCGCCATATTTACAAACAAATCAAGATTGTAATCCAGAACATCTCTAACTAAAATCACAGCTTTTCTGAATCGCACCTCTTCTTCTGACTTCATATAGGAATAATCTATCATTTCATCTATTATAGTCAGAAGGTTTCCTGTACGGCGGTCTGCTTTTTTTATAGTTGTTTTCGTCTTCTCATTCGTTTCTCCGGTTATCCCCTTTAAGATCATCTCATGGTACCCCTTTAAAGCGGCAAGAGGACCGCGCAATTCATGAGTCACCTGTAAAATAAAATTCGATTTAATCTTATCCAGACTTTTATAGCGGCTCAGCTCAAACTTGACTTTATGACCTCTTTCTTCGATCCTGTTTTTTATGCTCGTAATAAGATATGCTGAAAAAACAAGTGTAGAACAAAGGCCCACAGCCCTTATTAAGAGAAGTTCAGAGTAAGAGGAAGAATCGGTCAAATACAATGAAAAATGAGGAATAAGCAGATAGAATTCAGACATGGTAACTATAAGTATAACAGCTATGAGAATGCCGACATACAGGAAAACAAAAGCTGATGAAAATATTAGCGCGGTCAGCATAATATGAAAAATAAAGTAATAGGAGAAGGGATTCTCAAGAAAACCGGTAAAATAGATAAGAAGAATCAGAAGCATAAAATCCCAGCCGACCTGGGTATGAAAACAGATACTCATTTCCCTGCGGGAGAGGTTCCGTAATTTTATAAAAAAATAATAGACCGTGAAGATTAAATTGACTAAAAATAATATTAAATTTAACGAGAAGAGAATCCTGAATGGGATTTCAAACTGGAATTTGAAGTACACTGTAACCAGAGTCATAAAAACCCCGAGGCATGCTATCCATCGGAGCGTAATGAACCATCCTATTACCTTATTTAAATCCGTATATTCCGATGATTCAATTTTTGAATATGCCTGCACCTATTTTCCCTGATTGAAACGATCCATAAATTTATTGATTTCAAATATCTGTTCATCCTTAAAAGCTGCCAGGGATTCAAAAAGTTCTTTTTGTTTAATGGCAACCAGTTTGTCTAAAATTGTGGAATAAAAATTTTTCAGCTTAATTTCAAACTCCAGGATTTGAGTAAAGATCTCGTCCGGTGTTGATTCCCGTGAAACCTTCTGAATCGGGATCAGATCTTCATCCTTATAATCGGGGGCATACCTTATCCATCCCATTTTTCCGAAACTACTTATATTTATATTCTTCAGTACCTCCAGATTTTTCAACAGGTTTTCTCTCAAAACCGCAACTACTTTCTTTGATTCCTTATTCTGCAAGGCGAATTCCGCTACATCATAAAAATCCTTTAATTTAGTTTCCCATTTAATGGTAATATTCAGAATATCCTCTAAGTTCTTAAAAGAAATCACTTTTCTTCTACTCCTTTTTAATTAGTTTAATACACTATAAAAAATGTTGTAAAAATAGTCAATTACAAAAATAACCGGAGCTCTCTGAACCGGTATACATCAGCGATACCCTGTTCGCCCTTTACTGTGCATTTTAAATGACATCAAAACCACCTAGTGACGGCCATGTGCAGCAGCAGGGCAGCCGTGCACAGTAATCCGAATATCAGGTTAAGTTTTGATGTCTCAGCGTCCAGGGTTATAAAATCTAAACCGTGTTCTGCATCCAGGCGCATTTTTCCACGGCGAATAAGCTTTACAGTCAACGGAAACGCAATAAAAACTATCATGAAAGTCAACGGCATTCCCGGCTTTAAGAAGTCTACAAAATTAGTGAGAACAAGCAGCAGAACAAGAACACCAAAAGCTCCAAAAATGAGAAAACCGTAGTAAACCATAGATCCCCTGTCACCAAGTAAAGAGGCAAAGGTTGTTATATCTTTTTCCGCATCATTCCTCAGATCACGCCAGTTATTAGCGTGAAGGATCGCGACTACCAGCATTGACATAGGGATTGCCCAGACAGCCGGAACCCAGGATACTTTTCCTGTCTGTACTGTCCAGGCACCAAGCGCTCCCAGTATTCCAAAATCCAGGAAAACAGCAAGATCTCCAAGCGCATTATATTTCAGTGCAAAGGGGCCCGCCGTGTAGAAAACACCAATAGCTATTCCTATGACGCCTATTACAAGAAGCTGGATACCAACATAATAGACAAGAACCAAACCAAGCGCAATACCTGTAACCATGAGAATTATAGACGCTGTAAGTCCTGTTCTGAGGCTTATATAGCCCCGCACAATAGCACCGCTTACCGGAGTCGGATCCCTGTCAAGTCCTTTCCTGAAATCGTTAACATCATTGAGCATATTAGCACCGGAATGAAGGATTACCATCGAAAACAGGGCAATTATGAATAGAGGAAGATTAAAGGTCTCTTTGCTTATTGCCGTGGCCAGCACTGTCCCAAAGACAACGGGCATCGTTGATGCCGGCAGAGCAAAAGGCCGTATAGCAATAAGCGAGGTTTTAAATAAGGAGGGTTTTTTTTCCATCTTGATGCCTCAATTGTTTTATAAAGTTTTAGTACTCCATACATTCACAAAAGTCAAGATATTACATACGGCCTGATAAAATAAGAAGTTTTTATTAAAAAGATAAAAAAAGGTTGATATTTTTCTAAAACATATATATTATTTTTTATTATTTTTGGATAAATATTATTCAATTAATAAGACATTATACTATTATTATAATTAAATAATTATTTAACAATCTTATTCGAAATTCAGATTACACAACATTATTTATCAGGTAATCTTTATTTATATAATTTATTATTGAAAAAAGCACGATTATGAAAATAAGAGGCGGATACTTACCGAGGATTGCCGGGAGGCCTGTGAGCCAGGTAAAAGAACTCCCCCTTCCGGAGAAACTGTACCTTGGGCTTCAAAGAGGCGGTTTAAATTACACACCGGTTATAAAAGACGGCCAAAAAATCGGTATGGGTGAATCTCTTGCTGAAGCTTCTATCGACGGAGGAGTACTGGCACTGCCATCACCGGCTTCCGGCAGAGTTTTCCTGCACGAAAAAGAGCAGGAAGAATTAAGTCTCATACTGGAGCCCGCGAAACCAGAAACAGTTGCCGGAACCTTTAAGAAGTTTCAACCGCAGCGTGTAACAGGTCAGGTAGTGCGTGAAGTCCTCGCAAAAGGGGGGATATGGCCTTTTTTCTGGAGCTCTCTTACCGGAGGTGTACCTTCTCTGGACGAATATGAGAAACCCAGGGCGATCATAGTCAACAGTGTTCTTACCGAGCCATTCCGGACAAGAGGTAAAGTCATATTACAACGTTCGTGGGAGCATATTGTTCAGGGTTTAAAATTCCTGCAGCGTCTGCAGGCAGATTACGGCACAACTCATATTACCTTAACGGACAAACGCGATCCTGTTGCGCGCAGGTTATATTCAGATCTTGCCGGCTTCGCGTGGCTTCGTTTTCATCCAGTCCCCCTCCTCTATCCTGTTGAAAATCCGCAGATTCTAAACAAGGCACTCCGAAGAAGAGATTCTTCTATTAAAAAAGACGATATTATATGGGTAATCGATATACAGGGAGTCGAAGCTGTCGGAGCATGTTTGGCGGATGGCATGCCCCTTCATCAGCGGATTGTGGTCGTCGGCGGTCCGGGGATATCCACACCTGAACATATATCTGTTCGGATCGGTACACCTATAAGGCTTCTCACCGAAGAAAGCATTGATCCTGGCAAAAACTGTGTTCTCCGCGGTGGTCTGCTCAATGGAGAACCCATATCCTCTGAAGAAGACGCGGTATTTTATGATGATGATGGTTTTTTCTTTCTTCCTGTGGCGCAAAAACGTGAATTTCTCAGTTTCCTCCGTCCCGGCCTTAAAAGGACATCCATTCTTCCATGTTTCGCTTCCCGGGTCACAGGTGCCGCTGATAGCCAGATTTCAACATCCCTGAGGGGAGAACGCCGGCCCTGTATAGCCTGCGGATTGTGTGAAAAAATCTGCCCTTCAGGACTGATGCCTCAGATACTTCATAGATACCTGTATCGTGAAGCCATAGATGAAGCTGAGGCAGTGGGACTTGATCTTTGTGTCAAGTGTGGATTGTGTACATATGTATGCCCTTCCAAGATAGAATTACAGAAACAATTTAACGATGCTTCCGAGCAGCTTCGCCTTGAGCACGAAGAAGCCAGGGCTGCTCTCTTAGAAAAGAACAATGAAAATAGTTGAAAATATTATGGGAAAAATGCGGCCCCTGTTTGAAAATGGGGGTAAGCTGCGGCTGTTGAGCCCTGTATTTCAGGCCCTTGATAATTTCTTCTTCCTGGCAGATATTAAAACCGGGAACACGCCCTACGGGCGTGACCCGATGGATATAAAAAGGTACATGTCATTGGTGGTCATGGCTGTACTGCCCTGCTTTATAGCTTCTCTATACTTCTTCGGCTGGCGTGTGCTTCTGATGCTGCTGACCTCATATATTGCCGGAGGCACTATCGAGGTGCTTTTTGCTGTAATCCGAAAAGAAGAAGTCAATGAAGGTTTTCTTGTAACAGGATTTATCTTCCCTTTGATCCTGCCTCCGGGAACGCCGCTCTGGATGGTGGCTGTAGGTATCATCTTTGGAGTTCTGATCGGTAAAGAGGTTTTTGGCGGCACAGGACGGAACATTTTTAATGCAGCTCTTGTTGGCAGAGGCTTTCTGGCACTTGGTTACCCGGCAGTTATGGCCGGTTCCTGGATAGAGCCAGGCAGTATACCCTGGGGAAACCTGACTTCAAAATTCTCTATAGGGGTTCCTGAGGCAATTACATCCGCGTCTCCTCTGGTCCAGGCAAGGGGTGGAGTATTGACACCACTTCAAGACCTTTTCTTTGGAAATGTTGTGGGAAGTGCTGGAGAGACGTCTGCACTTGCTATAATTCTGGGGGGTATTTTCCTGCTGGCAACGGGTATTTCAAACTGGAGAACTGTTTTTGGAATACTGATCTCATTTGCAGCGCTGGGCGCTGTTCTCCATAGTATATTACCCTCAATGGTACACCCGGTGTTGTTCAATCTGCTTTCTGGCGGTATACTCTTCGGAACCTTTTTTATGGCTACAGATCCGGTGACAAGTCCAATCACCAGAACAGGTAAACTGGCATACGGCATACTGATAGGCTCCATTACAATACTCATAAGATTTTTTTCAGGTTACGTCGAAGGCGTAACCTTTGCGATTCTCCTTGGCAATATATTCGCGCCTTTAATTGACGAAGCCGTGATACGATCCCGGATAAGGAGATATGCTCGTGAGAGATAATATGCGTACAATCGTTTTTGCCACTGTACTGGCGGTTGTGTGTTCCGTTGTTCTTACAGCCACGAGTTTGCTAACCAGACCGTACAGAGAGGCAAATGAGGAGGCTGAAGAGGTATTAAACTTCCTGTCTGTTCTTGAAGTACCTGTTGATGATAAATGGGATTCAAAAACCCTGCTAAAAGTTTTTAATAAGAATGTGCGAATAAGTGAGGTTGGAGATCTCACTATTTATGAAAATATCTCGGATCTTTCAGAATCCGGAACCCCGAGTGTTGTCGCTGTACTCTTTTCAGGGCCGGGCCTCTGGGCCCCAATTAAGGGTATTCTGTCGCTTGATCCGGACCTTCTTACTATCCGGGGAATACGTTTTTACCAGCAGGAGGAAACTCCCGGTCTTGGCGGTGAGATTGGTTCCGAACGGTTTCAGGATCAATTCAGGGGTAAAGAGATTGTGTCAGAAACCGGCGAGCCCGGTTTCAATATACTGAAACCCGGTACTAAAAAAGACAAAAACTCGGTGGATGGTATCTCCGGGGCGACAATGACATCAGATCGCGTTCAGACGATTCTTGACAGCCTGGCGAGGAAATTATGGGAAGAGAGGAGTAGCTATGTCCAATGATTCTCAAAAAAAGCCGCCTTTTAAATTGATAACCCGAATATGCGGTGGGAAGTGTAAAGAAACTTTACAAAACGGGGTAATCAAAACAAATCCTATAACCTGTCAGGTTCTTGGAATATGTTCTGCTCTTGCCGTAACAAGCCGCCTTGAAAACGCGCTGGTAATGGGAGGTGCGTTGATATTTGTAACAGCTATGTCAAGTATGATCGTATCATCTCTCAGGTCTTTTATGCCCCGCCGAATCCGAATGATAACCGAAGTGGCAATTATCGCCACTTTTGTAATTCTCTTTGATCAATTTTTGAAGGCCTTTTACTGGGACATGTCAAAACAGCTTGGGCCCTATGTGGCGCTAATCATTACCAACTGTATAGTTATGGGAAGGGCTGAGGCCTTTGCCACCCAGAACCCTCCGATTCTATCAATGTGGGACGGCGCGGCGAATGGTCTCGGTTATGCCATCGTACTTGCGCTTATAGCTATAGTCAGAGAGCTGATCGGTTCAGGCACAATTCTTGGCCAGGTAATCCTACCGGATACCTGGTATCCCAAGAATCTCCTCTTCATTCTCGCTCCCGGCGCCTTTTTTACCGCAGGTTTTTTAATATGGTTTATTAATGCCATCAATCCGCCGGAACAAACGGAGGACAAGAAATGAATCCCACACCTGTATATATCATATTCGTTGCCTCGATATTTACAAATAATATCCTGCTGGCAAGCTTTCTCGGAATGTGCTCTTTTCTCGTGTGCTCTAACAAAGTCGATACTGCTGTTGGTCTCGGAGTTGCTGTTACGTTTGTCATGGTATGCACCACAGCCCTCAATTACCTGATTTACCATTATATACTGGTACCGCTGAAACTGGATTTCCTGTCCTATATCATATTCATAGCTGTCATCGCTGCTTTTGTTCAGTTTGTAGAAATGTTCGTGGAACGATTCAGCCCGAAGCTGTATTACGCACTGGGCATATTTCTTCCTTTGATTACGGTAAACTGCGCGATTCTTGGAGCATCGCTTTTTATGGTTATAAGAAAGTACAATTTTGTGCAATCTATTTTCTTCGGGCTGGGCGCAGGGCTGGGCTGGGCCCTGGCAATCTCGTTAATGGCAGGCCTTCGTGAAAAAATGGGATATTCCAATGTCCCTGCCCCTTTACGCGGGCCGGGAATTATCATGCTTGTTACCGGTGTCATCGCCATGGCATTCATGGGTTTTGCCGGAATGTTGAAGTTACAGTGAAGATTTAGAAATCATTTAAACCCGGGGGTATATTACCATGGTTACCGGTTTTCTGGCAGTGGCCGTAACGGTGGGAATTTTTATCGGACTTACAGCATGGCTGCTGGTTTCAGAAAGGTATCTTGCTAATTACGGCACATGCGTCATTACAGTTAATGAAGGCTCCACTGTATTTGAACAGCGTGGCGGCAGCACGCTGCTGTCAGCTCTTTATGATAACAAGGTGTTTATTCCATCGGCATGCGGAGGTAAGGGATCGTGCGGTTACTGCAAAGTTACTGTTTTGAACGGCGGCGGTCCTGTTCTGCCGACGGAAACACCATATCTCACCAGGGGAGAAATACGGTCAGGTGTCAGGCTTGCCTGTCAGGTAAAAATCAAAGAGAACATTGAAATTCGTATCCCTGAAGAATTACTGGAGGTTAAAGAGTACAGGGCCAGGGTTTCTCTCGTTCGCGATCTTACCTATGATATTAAGGAGGTAACTTTTGATCTTATCGAGCCTACAGAAATCAGCCAGCGTCCGGGTCAGTATGTCCAGGTCCAGGCACCAGGTCCGGAAGGGTCTGTCTTCAGGGCGTACTCAATCAGTTCCCCGGTCTACGTGAATGATAAGGTGCAGCTTATTGTGCGCCTGGTGCCTGGGGGTATCGCGTCCACATACATACACAACCTTAAAGAAGGGGACGAAGTCATGTTTACCGGCCCTTATGGAGAGTTCAGATTGTCCGAGGAACCGGATACTGATATCGTTTGTGTCGGGGGGGGTGCCGGAATGGCACCAATAGCGAATATCATATACTCTATATATGAGCAATGGCCGGAACGTACCTGCTATCTCTTTTTCGGGTGCCGGACCACAAAAGACGTTTTTTATTTGGACAAATTCGAGGCCCTGGCGAAAGACCATCCAAATTTTAAGACAGTTTATGCCCTCTCTGACCCCCTGGAGGAGGATGAGAAGTGGAATGGTGATACCGGCTTTATACACCTTTCATTGGAAAAATACCTTGAACCAAATTCCAAACACCAGGCCTTTCTCTGCGGCCCGCCCCCTATGATAGAAGCTGTGACCGAGATCTTAAAGAGCAAGAAGCTCAGGGATGAAAACATTTTCTATGATAAATTCTAAACCACTCGCTTATGATGGAGGTATATAGCCATGGCATTTGTAAACATTGGAGACCTGCTGGAAAGGGCCATTGAATTTGAAGCAAAACTCGAACAATATTACGCGGCTATTCGTGATGGGTCGGAAGACAACGGTGTGAGGCTTCTTACATATTATTTCAGCCGTCATCACCATCATCTGCAGGATGCGTTAAATGACTATAGCTCGGAAAAGCTTGAACGTGTCCGAAACATAAAGATTAAGTATGATATCAACTTTGATCCGGAAAAGGCTTTTCATCTTATCAAAACACCGCCAGGAGATGTCAGGGGCCGGGAGCTCCTCGAAGCTGCCGTTGGGTATGACGCAGAACTGGTAAACCTTTACAAACAAATTCTCCAGCAGCCTCTCGGCCCTGAGGCGCAGGTCCTTATCGAGAGCCTTATTCGAGTGGAAGAAAGGGACATTGTGATGATAAAAAAGATGATTGCCATGAATTATTTTTAATAAAAATGGGAACTTTAAATGAGTACTTTCGAACTATCCTCATTAATGGAAGATCAAGGGCTAAGTGCAACAGCAGAGCAGGATCACCTGGGAAGTGCCGTGCTTTTACATAACGCAAGGTGGTTTACGAAGGTACGCTGGATTGTGGTTTCGGTATTCATTGCCGCAGGCCTGGCCGGCACATTCATGCCCGGGCGTCTAAAAACAATTGGAATTGCCCCCCCGAACCTGGGTTTGTTCATATTGGCGGCAACCATGGTAGTGGTAAATGCAATTTTTTACATTCTTCTCCGCAGTCTGAAAGAAGACTCTCCACGAAACGCTATAGAGAGGAACATCTGGCTTCAGATTCTTGCGGACCTGCTTGTTGTTACGGTTTTAGTCCATATAATCGGCAGCACAAATACGTTTATCGCCTTTGCTTATCTATTTCACATTGCGCTTGCCTGTATTTTTTTCCCGCCGCGGGGGAGTTTATTTGTCACACTTCTGGCATCCGGTCTTTACTTGATCCTGATTGCTGTTGAGCAAACAGGAGCCTGGCCCTCTACTTCCACTCTAACGGATGGTTTTCATCTTGCTGGAAAAGACCCCACACTGATATTGATCTTTGCAGGTTCTGCCGTGTTTGTGTGGTTAGTTATGTGGTATTTTATATCTACGCTTTCCAAAGTTGTGAGAAAACGTGATCAACAATTGAGTGTTGCCAATGAGCAGCTTATGATGGCTGACGAAGAAAAAACGCAGCAGGTTCTAATGACCACGCATGAGCTCAAAGCACCCTTTTCCGGTATTGAGACCAACATCCAGATGTTGAAAATCCAGTACTGGGATGAAATACCCGAATCTGTACACGGAATCATAGATAAGATTGAAGCCAGGGCGCGTACGTTACGTGAACGCATCGGGGAGATCCTCATACTTGGCGACTTGAAGTCTTATAAGACCTCAAAAGAGGAGTTTGCACCTGTTAACTTACAGTCAGTCACAAATGATATGATTGGATTGTTAAGTGAAAAAGCCAAAGACCGGCAGATATCGCTTGATATTCAGATCCCGCCTATCACGGTCATGGGGAACAAAAATCATCTGAATGTGCTCTTATCCAACCTGGTATCCAATGCAATAGCCTATTCCCATGAGGGTGGAAATGTCAAGATTGCAGCAGAAAATGGCAAAGATCAAGTCAGCGTAACCGTGACTGATCATGGAATCGGAATCAGGGATGACGCACTTCCGCATATTTTTGACGAATACTACCGGACAAAAGAGGGGGCAAAATTTAACAAAACTTCGACTGGTCTGGGGCTCTCCATGGTTAAAGAAATTGCACGAAAATACAGAATAAGAATTAAAGTCAGGAGTGAAATGGGAAAAGGAACCACCTTCGAGGTAATTATCCCAAAGAAAGAGCAAACGATTAACATAGGAGGTTAAATCATGGCAAATATCCGGATTATCGACGATGATGAAGAGCTGGCGGAAAATATCGCGCTTGTCCTTAAAAATGAAGGACATTCTGTTGATATTCTAACTGATATTGAAAATGCAGCGGAAAAACTAATACAAAACACACCGGACCTGCTGATTCTGGACGTCATGTTTCCTGAGAATCCTGCGGGCGGATTTGATCTGGCAAAAAAACTGCGTGAGACACAGGAGACAAAGGACCTGCCGGTTATACTGCTGACAGCAGTCAACCAGGAGTTCCCAATGGATTTCTCTGCCAAAGATATAGATAAAGACTGGATGCCGGTCCAGGATTTTATTGAGAAACCCGTAGATATGCCGCAGTTAATCACAAAAATCAGCAATCTGCTTCAACCACGGAAAAATTAGCGGTTTATATCATATTCTGGATTGTCTGATATAATAAACAATGGTAATTTTATAATAGCAGAGTAAAATACATAAATGGAGACGTTTAAAATGTCCGAATCCTCCGAGACGGATACTGTATATCCACCATGTGCTGTGGGATGCCCTGTTCACACAGACACGCGTCTGCTGGTCGAATTAATATCAAAAGGTGAATATGAGCAGGCGCTGGATCTTCTTCTCGATGCCAACCCCTTCTCCTCTGTTTGCGGGAGGATCTGTCATCATCCATGCGAGCAGAACTGCCGCCGGGCCAAGGTCGATGCGCCTGTTGGGTTGATGAAATTGAAGCGGTTTGTAATGGAGGCCGCGAAAGATTACCGCATTTCACGGCGGGTAAGCGAGCGATCAGCAGTTAAAAGAGAAGAAAGAATTGCAATTGTCGGTTCAGGACCTTCCGGCATGACTGCCGCCCATGATCTCGCGAAAATGGGCTTTCAGATAGTTGTTTTTGAAAGGTCCGACACTCCCGGCGGTCTCTTAAGTAACGTAATCCCCCGTTACCGTCTTCCATACGATATAGTAAAGGAAGACATCGATGACATCCTCTCCCTTGGTGTGGAACTGAAAACAGGCATGGAAATAGGGAGATCCTATACCATTGATGATCTTTTTAATGAGGGTTACAGCTCAGTGCTTCTCGCGACAGGCTTATCTGAAAGCCGTTCGCTGGGTATCAAGGGAATTGACAGCAGAGGTATAATGCTGGCACTTCCATTTCTAAGGTCTCTCACCTCAACCAGGCCTCACGTTCCGGGAAAACGTGTAGTGGTAATCGGTGGCGGGAATGTCGCCATAGATGCAGCCCGCTCAGCCCGTCGTCTGGGCAGCGAAAAAGTGACAATTGTGTGCCTGGAATCGCCCGATGAGATGCCTGCGTGGAAATGGGAAATCGAAGAAACTGAGGAAGAGGGAATTTCAATTATGAACTCCTGGGGACCTCACTCGGTTTTTTCAGAGGATAACACAGTAAAAGGTTTAGAATTAAAGAAATGTGTAAGTGTATTCGATTCAGATAATCGATTCAACCCGCAATTTGATGAGTCTAATATTTCTACTCTGCTTGCTGATAATGTGATAATTGCAATAGGCCAGTATGGTGACCTTACCTGTATCGGGGGGGGCAGTATTGATCTTGCCGAGGGAGGAAGGCTTAAAGGAGACCCCGAGACTTTATCCACTCCCAGGAAAGGCGTATTCGCTTGCGGAGAACTGCTTATCGGCCCGGGTTCATCGGTTGAGGCTGTTCTGGACGGGCACAGAGCTGCCAG
>SDBT01002606.1_pt1 | contig 31703 bp, 34 predicted proteins | sample 2277101 | NCBI WGS metagenome assembly SDBT01 (sample SAMN10404973, study PRJNA504765) | marine sediment metagenome | isolation source: marine sediment core GS10_PC15, 103 cmbsf | place: Arctic Ocean: Southern Knipovich Ridge | collected 2010 | reverse complement strand
GAAATGGATAAAGAAATGACAGAGCCTTACATTGACGACAGGAGTCAGGTAAGGGTTGACCATCTTAATAAATGATCTGGGGTCTCTTGTGAAAAACTCATCGCCATGAAGTACGCCTATCCAATTGTCAAAGCCGTACCTGGCCCTTACCTCTTTAAGAAGGTAATGGCGGGCCCCGTCCTTGACCGGGAACGGGCCATCTGTGTCAGAATCCCGAATAACAAGTTTCACCTCATCGAACTCATCCATTATAGCCTTGCCTTTGAGAAATTCCTCATAAGGCTCCGTCCCGTCAAGTACAAAAATCCGATCGAAGAATGTCGTTTGATTCTCAAGGACTTCTCGAAGAATGTCGTTTTCGTTCCGGATCATCATAATGCCTATCATTCGTTTATTTGGGTCAAATTTAGGCAATTTTCGAAACGGAGTGTGCTTTATGTAAAAACCAATCCGAATGAAAAGCGACCGGAGTTTCCTTATAAACAGTTTAAATAGACTCATACTTGTTTTGTCTAATATAGCATACCACCGGAAATCCGCAATGGCTATATGCTATTGCAAGTCCTGCCGTCTTATCCATACTGATAAAACCGGTTTCCCTGGCCGGTGGCAGGCGAGCAAAAACCTTGAAGCATTTTTTTTCTTACGCATAAAACGAGGGCCTGCCGATACCAGCCTTCGGCAAGCTGGAACTGTCATCGGGAACACTATTCCCCTGATAATTGCGACCTGGCTTTGCCTGCCGAGCCGTCCAGGACCGTCTTGGTGTATTATATTTGAAACTGTTATATTAGTGAAATATAGGGATAATAGATATACATGGCAATTCAATTGCTAACGGGGTTCCGGCGAAAGTCATCAAGAGGAGACCATGTCAGATAAGCTTCAATCAATATATGCAAAAATTATCATTAAGGTAATGCGGGTATTTTACGATCTATTTGACAAGCTGTATACCTCGATCGACAAAAGGCATATTTTACGCACACGAAATATTCGTCTGGTCCCAAGCTTCAAAAACCGGCGCGGCGGGAAAATATCATATCTAGAATGGGGCCATGTCATTGGTATTTTCCAGACAATGATCAATATGAATTTAGATAAAAAAAGCGGGAACACCATTGTTGACATAGGCTGCGGCACAGGGTTGCTGGCAATAGCATGCGAGCCGTTCGTTCTTGATGGCGGAAAATATATCGGGATCGATGTCAGTAAGCGTGATATAGATTTTTGCATAAAGAACTTTAAAGAGGACCATTTTCAGTTCCAGCATTTTAACGTCCTGAACTTGTCCTATTCCAAAAACCAGAAGGACCGGTTCATGAATTGGGACATCCCGGACCGTAGCGTCGATATGTTAACGGCCCTTTCGGTCTGGACCCACTTAAACGAAGAAGATGCGATCTATTATTTCAAGGAGATCAACAGGACTCTAAAGCCTATGGGAAAAGCAATAGTTACCCTCTTCTTCCTTGATGATGATTATCAACGATCCCTGGATAACAGGGACACTAATGCCGGGAAGTTCTTTAATACCGCTAGCAATGATTGGATATTTGATCAGCCCTGTTCAAAGACCGGCAATTGGTTTACGCCTGAATGGACCGGAGTTCCCGAGAACGCCATAGGAATAACCCCTGATGGTTTAAAATCCCTTCTTTCGGGCACTGAACTAAAATTACTTCGCCTCCACACAGGCAACTGGAAGCTGGTGCCTGGTGTTTACTTTCAAGACATTCTTGTTTTCCAAAAAGGATAGATCCCCATGCAACCTCCAGCCATGCAACACCATAATCTCCTTTAAGCCATTTGATACTCACACACTTACGCGATCTTCAAAGCGCGAGCGATCAGCCTTAAAGCGGCAAGTGGAGCACGCTCAATAAAAATAGTATAATAATGAATGAGACCGACCGACCCGTCTTTGCGCAATAAGTATCGCCCTCCTGTCATAATCATGGGCATGCACCGCTCCGGCACGACCATGGTTGTATCCTTATTAAAGAAGCTGGGGTTCTTTGCCGGGGCCAAAATGGGCAAAAACCTCGAAGCGTTCTTCTTCCAATGGAGGAACGAGGGCCTGTTGAGACGGGCTGGAGGCGCATGGGACAACCCCCTGCCTTCACGAATGCTCTCAGAGGTTAGCGAATACAGGCAAAAGGCCGCAGACCAGCTTAAAAAGGACGTGGATTCCTGGCGTTTTGCCGGCTTTACAGGGTACTTCCAAAGGCAAAGGCTGTCGGGCCCATGGGGCTGGAAAGACCCCAGAAATATTTTCACAGCTTCGATATGGCTCGATGTTTTCCCAGAGGCAAAGATTATTTATATCAAGAGAAACGGCGTTGACGTAGCCCATAGCCTTAATGTCAGAGAAAAGCGGTCTCTGGCAGACGGAGGGCATGACCTGCTCGATAGAGGTAAACTTTACCGCAGGCTGGGCAATGCGGCCAGAGGCGTTGAGAGATTCAGGTTCAACTCGGTGCGCTGCCTTTCGATTATGGAATGCTTCAGGTTATGGGAAGAATACAACGCGGAAGGCGATAAATTCTACAACGGCTACGAAGGCGAGAAGTTGCTGTGCCGGTACGAAGACATTCTACTTAACCCAATTGCCTTACTCATGGATATTACCTCGTTTTGCGGGCTCAAGTGTGATGAAAACGATCTGAGGGAACTTGCCAGGAACCTGGACCCCGGGCGTGCGAATGCCTTTTTAAATGACAGACGCCTTGCTGAATTTTATGACGAGGTCAGGGACAGCGAACTCATGAGAGAAGCAGGCTATGACAAGATCAAAAACTGATGGCACGCTTCCCAATTTCCTGCTTGTAGGGGCCCCAAAAACAGGGACCACCTCTCTATACCATTACCTCAGGCAACACCCAGATGTCTATGTGCCAACAAGAAAGGAACTCCACTACTTCTCGTATAAGCATATTAAGGATAATTCTGCCGGCCCAGGAGATATGAACGTGCTCATGGGCCTTTGCCCTTCAATGGATGAGTACATGGGCCACTTTAAAGCAGTAAAGGGCGAAAAAGCAATTATAGATATATCGCCGTCGTACCTGTATTACGCGGAAGTAAGCGAAGAGATCAAAGCGGCCCTGGACCATGCAAAAATCATTATCTCTATCAGGAACCCCGTTGACAGGACGTTCTCTAATTATATGCATATGGTGCGCGACGGAAGGGAAAGCCTTGGCTTTTACGAGGCCTTGATGGCATCCGAGGGCAGAAAGGACCTGCACTGGGGCGACTTCTGGCTCTATGCGGAGAGTTCTCTCTATGCAAGCAAGGTGGAAAAATATCTATCCGTCTTCGGGAAAAGCAGAGTCCATTTCATCGTGTTTGACGACCTGCTCAAAAACAGGGAAAAGACACTTGGCGACCTCTATTCATTTCTGGGGGTAGACGATTCCTTTCAACCTGACGCTGATGTCAACACTAACGCGTCGGGCATCCCCAGGTCCACTTCCCTTGCCCGGTTGCTCGCCTATGACAATGCTCTAAAAAAGGCCATCCGTGCCTTTATCCCCGACAAACTAGCTTCAATTATCAGGAGGGGCATTAACACTTGGAACATAAAGGGGAAAATGGAAATAGACGACCTGAGCAGGCAGCACCTGTCTGCTTACTTCACAGACGACGTGAAAAGACTGATGGACGTATCAGGCCTTGACCTTTCTCATTGGCTTAAGGACATGGCTGGTCATGGAAATTAAAACTGTAGTGGTGACAGTTAATTACAACAAACCCGACCTCACAAAGAAGTGTCTAAAAAGCCTCTCTACATCCTCACGGCCTGTGCAAACCGTTGTGGTTGACAATGCATCGGACGAAGGGGACATTGGCGCGGCCTGCCTGGAATTTAATAACGTTACTCTACTTAGAAGCCCTGAGAACATAGGATTTGGGCGCGCCAACAATATGGGGATGAGATGGGCTATTGAGAACACCAACTGTGAATATTTATTTCTTCTAAACAATGATGCTTACGTTAACGAAGACACGATCCCTGTCCTCGAACGATACATGGACGCCAATGCTCACATCGACGGATGTTCGTCGCGGATAGTCTTTTCCGACACCCCGGATGTCCTCTGGTACGGAGGGGGAGAGCTCAATTGGAAAATAGGCTGGGGCCGAAGCTGGGACTACCTGAAAAAGTTCAATGGCGACTTGTCTCCGGCGGAAGGCACTTTTATCACCGGCTGCTCCATGATGCTCAGAACCGGCATTATCAGGAAGGTCGGCGGCTTTGACCCGAGGTTCTTCATGTATGCCGAGGACATTGAGCTATGCGCAAGAATAATTGGGAGCGGCGGCCGCCTTGCCTATGTGCCCTCTGCGATAGTCTGGCACGATGCTCACACAAGTTTGAGAGAAACAAACCAGGAGTTCATCGTCTACGAATCGATAGAGAACAAATATTTGGACTTTTATCTTGAAAACGCCATATGCAACCACTTGCTGACCCTGAACTATCATGCCAGGGGTCTCGACAGGTTTCTGGGCAACTGCTACCTTTTCGCCAAATGGGGACGTATTGCCACCATACATTTAATTAAAGGCAGACCTTCTACAATTATATTTATCCTTAAAGGCATATTCATTTTTATCAATAAAAGAAAGCTCCCTTTTGTAAATGAACTGCTGGACCCAAAGGAGCCACAGGATGAATAAGCTCATCCCCTTATTGCTGATCCTCCTGTTTTCACCTTTCATTCTTGGCTTCTCGACTGGACTCAATTTAAAGTTCACAGGACACATATTCATCATGAATCAATTGAGATTCGTCCTTATATATGCTGCCCTTATTATGTTACTGTATAATTTAAGACACAAGACTCTTCCCAGTGGCTTGTGGATATACCTGTTGCCAAGCCTCTTGATGCTATCTATTATGCTGCTTCATTATCTATATTCTGATGCAAGCGGCAGGCATACCATTAGGGCGGAAAAAGAGCTTCTTCGAGTCACTGCGCTCGTAATAATCCTTATGGTCTGTGCCACAAAAACTTTCAAATCGATAGATTTCAGAATATTAATAGTAGGGTTTACCTTGCTGGGTTGTATAATTGGGCTGCAATCAATATGGAACAGTTTCTCCGGGATCTCTTCATTTCAACACCACTACGTGAAGGGATATTTAAGGGCTGGGATGTACATAATTGACTCCAATTCACTTGGAGCATTCATGAATACTGTCTCATTTTTTGCCCTGGCAGGACTGTTTACCTATAAAGGGCAGCATAACAAGATACTTTTCTTTATTGCCTTCATATTGATCCAGACAGGGCGCGCCTTTACGTTTTCCAACGGGAGTCTTCTGAATTTCATAGTTTCGATTGCGGTCGCGACATATCTTGTCTGGAGGTATTATCGCGATCAGTTCAGACGTTTTTTCAGCATTCTAGGAATGCTCATTGTGACGATGTTATCTTTGACCATATTTACCAGGATGTTCGAAACATTTCTTTACAGAGTAAGACTTTCCGACAGCTTTGTATATAAAGCAAGCATTTCAAGCCGCATTGGACAGCATCTTGATTATTTTCGACTGATATATGACGAGCCTCTTCGGATTTTTATTGGCTTTGGGACATCCGGTCTGCCCCACAAACTAAGCGGGGGACTGGACTTGCACAACTCATTTGTGCGTTCATTGGCAACAGGAGGCATTATCACATTCCTATGCTTTATGTTATTATATTATTTAAGCATCAGAAACTTTCTTATTGCGATTAGTCACTCTGATTACAAAGACAGGATGCTCCCTATAATGCTCCTTTCATCATTTATTGGATGGGCTTTTCAAGCCGCCACATTACCTGCAGATACATCTTTGATACAGTGGTTCTACTTTATTGTTGCATTGTTGCTGGCAACTAATGTAAAAGACATTTATAGAACTAACTCGATCCAGGAACAATCATCTTCGAAGCCTTCACCGCATATAAGGAATTTTAAAAGATGAGGGAAACCTCATTAAGTGACTATGCGATCCATACTGGCAAATAATTACATTACCCACGGAGAGGGAGCGAATTAGCCTTCACCTATGAAATAGAGACCCTTCAAAACAATATAGATCCATTTCCGGTACCTTAACTCTCCAAACAGCCTCAATTTACAGTATGATATTATAAATATACTGCCAAAAGGTGATGGTTCAATGAGACTATTGTTCGCAAACAACTTCTACTACCTGCGTGGAGGAGCTGAGAAGGTTTTCCTTGACGAGATGGCCCTGCTCTCAGAAAAAGGCCATGACATAGCCCTTTTTACAAGGAACTTCTCTGGGAACCTCCCCTCTGAGCACTCGAAATTCTTTGCCTCACCCATTGAATACGAAGACGTCTCTCTGACAGTCAAGCTGTCATCTGCCTTTAAAATGATCTATTCGTTCGAGACCAAAAGAAAGTTTTTGGAGTTGATTGACTTTTTTAAGCCAGACATCATCCATGGACATAACATATACGGCAGGCTCACAACCTCTGTGATCGATGCTGCAAGAAAAAGGAGGGTTCCATTTATATTGACCCTCCACGACTATAAGCTGATATGCACTTCCTATCTTATGCTCAACAAAGGCAGAGTTTGTGAGAGGTGCATAAGTGGCAGCACAATCAACTGCATCCTCACCAGATGTCATAAGAACAGCCTTGCTGCCTCTTCTGTATACACAGTTGAGTCTCTGTTCAATAATTTTTTTAGAAAACACGATACCGTCAACTACTTCATATGTCCAAGCAGGTTCCTAATCAAAAAACATTCTGAAGCAGGCTGGCCTGAAGATAAGCTGATACACATTCCCAACTTCGTCAGAGCCAGCGATTTCGAACCTGAGTATTCCAATGAAGGATATATCCTCTTCGCAGGGAGACTGTCAAAGGAAAAAGGCGTGCTTACACTGCTTGACGCTGTTGAGGGCCTTGATGTAATTCTAAAAATTGTTGGCGACGGCCCTATGAGAGCTGAGTATGAAAAACACGTACTTAATAACAATATCTCGAACGTTGTTTTTGAAGGATATAAAAGCGGCAAGGAACTCAAGGCCCTCTTCAGAGGCTCTTCATTTATTGTCATGCCGTCTGAGTGGTACGAGAACGCGCCTATAAGCATACTTGAAGCATTTGCATACGGTAAGCCGGTAATAGGTTCGGAAATCGGGGGCATACCTGAAATGGTCATTGAAGGGGAAACCGGCATGCTTTTTGATCCAGGTGATACCGAAGGACTCAGAGAAAAAATTACATCTTTGCTTTCAAGCCCTTCCAAGGTCAAGAATATGGGGAGGAATGCCAGAAAAATGGTTGTCAATAATCACAATGCTGAAGAACACTTCAAAAGCATTATGAAGGTCTATGAGAAAGTATTGTCTGCTTAACATGAACTCTATATCGAATGCAAAGCAATGAAAATAGCATATATTTCGCTTAAGGGCATTCCTCTTGGAGGCGGCATTGAAAAGTATACCGAGGAAGTAGGTTCAAGGCTTGCGAGTAAGGGACATGAGATAGTTGTCTACACAATGAGGCATTATGGTGCTGAGAACGGACAGCACAAGGGTATGTGCATTAAGACCGTCCCGACCATTAAAAGCAGGAGCCTTGAGAAGCTCGTCGCTTCGTTTATTGCATCCTTATATCTCATCATGGAGAAAGATGTTGACATCGTTCACATGCATGCCTTTGGCCCGGCCATGTTCGGATTCATCCCGCGGCTGATGCGCAAAAAGGTCATAACCCAGGGACACGGCATTGAGTGGAAAAGGTCCAAGTGGGGGCTTCCAGGCAAGCTGTTCCTGAAACTTACTGAATGGCCTTCAGTAATGTTCCCTCATGCATTGACAGTAGTATCAAAGGTGCAAGTGAACTACATAAATGAGAGATACGGAAGGAACTGCGCTTACATACCTACCGGCGTTAACCCTCCTTGCGTTGTGACTCCTGAATTAATACGCGAATACGGGCTCAAAGGCAACGACTACATACTATTTGCAGCAAGGTTGGTTCGCGAAAAAGGAGCCCATTATCTTATAGAAGCCTTCAACAACATCAAAACAGAAAAAAAGCTCGTTATAGCCGGTGACGCAGAATATGAAGGTTCATACAAGGAGGAACTGGCGCGTCTTGCCAATGGAAATATGAATATAATATTCACAGGTTTTGTAACCGGCAAAAGATTGCATGAACTATTTTCCAACTGCTACCTCTTCGTTCTGCCCTCTGAAGTTGAAGGGCTTCCAATAGCACTTCTTGAAGCAATGAGCTACGGAAATTGCACGCTGGTTAGTGACATACCCGAGAACATTGAGGCACTCAACAGTTTCGGATACACATTCAGGAGCATGGACGTCAATGACCTATCAGACAAACTCATTCACCTAATCTCAACTCCCGGGGACGTTGCCCGTTTCAAAGATAGAGCAAGGAACCATGTGCTTGAAAACTACTCCTGGGACAGCATTGCCAACAGCTTTGAAAACCTCTACAAGAGTCTTCTCAAATAGAAAGCGTCTTGGGGTTATTCGAGTACTTGATCACTTCTTTAGCACAATGGCCATCAGCCATGCCTGGCTCCTCAGGAAGGGGAATAACCTGAAAAGCATCTGATCAGCTTTTTCAGCAAAAGTTATTACGCTCCTGCTACGCTTGAAAATATAATTGAACCCCAATTTTCTGGCGATTACATTCAGCATCCTCAATATAAAAATATACGGTTGCTCCATGAGGCAAAACCTAATGATCTTCACGTCACTGAATTCAGTTCGAAAGATATTGATACTTTTCTCGGTCAATGGTGTTTCGTCAGGAGTTCTCGATGACGGGGTAAGGCCTCTGAATAATTTCAAAGCTACATTACCCTGTTGCACATCTCTAAAGAACCCCAAGCCACCAGGCTTGAGTATTCTGAATATCTCCTTGGTCGCCACAGGAAGGTTAAGGTGATGCAGAACAGCCTCTCCATATACTATGTCGTAATTGTTGGATGGCAGTTTGGTATCATGTGCGTCTGCCACAATAAAATTAACGTCTATACCCAGAGATTCTTTGACAATCATATTGATCTCTATCATTTTTTCTGCAATATCAAAAGCATCAACATCTGCCCCTCTTTTTGCAAACCAGAACGGAGAACTGTCAATACCGCAGCCATAGACCAAGACCTTTTTGCCATCAACGTCAGTCAGATTCGAGGAAATGAGCTCTCTGAAACATGAATAATGCGGGCAATATGTTGCGACTCCAAACTCATTCGAAACAGACTTTTTTATTGATTTAACTATATTATCAATATCTACATCCAGTGCTAACCTGTTATGAAATTCCTTCTCTTTCTGCAAGTCGGGCATTTTTTTTTCTTTTTTCATTTTCCCACGCTGTAGAATATAATATTACTATATTCAAAATATTTATGCACCTCATCAACTTCCTGTAAAATAGAGATTTTTTTATCCTGTAGTTGGCCTTAACAACTTTGGGATGCCTGATAAGTAAAAAGCCAGTAGTTCCTGCCAAGAGATGGATGCGCGCCCTGGAAGATAAATAACAAAAAAGGGGTTACGCAGAACGCAACCCTTTGATCTCATTGCTGATCCCAACGGGAGTCGAACCCGTGGCTTAGCCTTGATGAATTTGATACGGGAAATCATGTAAACCGGTCTCTGGCCTGGGTTTTTTTTAAATCAAGATGTTCTTCAATATCAGAGGATGTCCGGATTTTCCAGATATTCCATAAATTCAGCATCTTGAGCTATATTCTGCTACAAATCTGCTACAGTGCAATGGGTCTCCAAATAGCCAAATTAGACAAGAGCTGAATACCCCCTCCCTCTTGTTCCGCCAAGCCCTCTGGAGGCCATATCCAAGACCATTACCTACTTATTCAGGCGTCTAAAAGGCTCCTAAGAGGCTCACAGAGCCCTTTAAGCGTATTATCCGGCAGGCTATAGCCGGTTTTGCTCTGCCAGCCTCTACCATGTCAGGATAATGCTCATTTCCAACCCATGAGGAGTGTGAAATATTTCTTAGTTTTCAAGGTCTTTGCGGGCTGGGATGTTAATATCCCAAATTGCGGAATTTTTTACGGGCATCCAGTTAACTATTATCCGATCGGCAAAGCAGTGCCAGATGTTCACTTTGGCTACGGGGCAAGCGTTATCCTGCCCATTTCCTCTTTTGTGATCTCAGACCAATCCTTGAGCGTCCACTGCCCGACCCAGGATTTGAAAAGCTTAAGGTTCATCTTTCTTTCCTGTTCGGATTCCCCCAGACGAACGTACATTTTACCTGGCTTGCCATTGTCTGTATTAATGCCATCGTCAAGGTTCCGCATCAGGGAGCCTGTGTCAGGCCATACTACGAAAGATGAAAGCAAAGAATAACTGTCCATGCGTGGGCCCATAAAATGTTTTAAATACTCATCGCTGTTTTTTATGAACACGGCATGTTCGGGAGACTCGCTGCCGTGGCAGGAAGCGCAGTTCTTCTTAAATAAAGGGAGTATGTCACGGGTGTAGCTTGTGCCGGTCATGGTGTCAGTGAATTTGTGCTTTCCTCCGTGAGCAAAAGCCAGGCCCCACGTGGCCAGGAGTATAGTTATTACTGCAAAAAGTATTCTGATTTTTTTCATTGTCTTCCTCGCTTAATGAACATGCCTGCCACTCATTGGCAATCCAAGTACATAAATGATGGATACTATTACTGTTATTGCATACAATGACATGGCTGTTGAGTACTTGTATAGATCGGCAAGAGGCTCTTTATGCTGGCGCAGCTTTCTATATAGCAGCCACTTTGTGAAAATAAATCCTGAAATAATTATACTCATCTGAATTATGAAAAGAGACTCGAAGCCCAGCGGGGGAATGGGGTTCCAATTGATAAATAACTGGTTCATCCCCACGCCTTCGAGAACCCTTAATGTCGCAGGGATCGCAATGGCCCCTTCCATAAGCAGATGCTGGATGTTATGCGCCAGGTGCAGTGAGATGCCAATGGGGATAAATACGATGGCGAAGTCGGAGAGGACATTAACGGCATTTGCTTTCTCTCTTCCTACCCAGAAACTCAGTAGCCAGCTAAACAGGTAGAACACTATTAAAGGCAGAAGCACAACCACGGAAAACACGATTATATATGATACTGTGTCGGATGCGCCTCCAAGCAGGGAACTGATCGTATTCTTCAGGGGCACCCATACTGAGGTCATGGCAATGGTCTCTAAAATGATCACTCCAAGGAGTAAAAGCGAGGCCAACGCCTGGATCGGGGCTTTCCGGGCGGGTCGAACGAGTTCCGATCCTGCCGGCCTCAGTTTCAGGGACAGGTTGCCGGAAGGACAGGCCTCGATGCATTTCATGCAGAAGTTGCAATATACATTGCTTCCCCCATGCTGAGGTTCCTCAAGCATGGGACAGGCTTTTGCGCAGGTTTTTTCCAGGTGTTTTTTGCATTTTCCCTGGTTAACAGGGCTTATCTCAAAAGGAGTTACGGTTGAATATAGGCCTATGACAGCTCCTATCGGACAGAGGTGCCGGCAGAACGAACGCCGCTCATAAATAATGCTGAAGACTACAGTGGCCAGCAGGATCACAACGATGACGCTTGATGTGATAAACGGGCTTCTCTGAAATGCCATGAGCGTGAAGAGCAGTGTGAGGACTATGAAGCCAAGGGCCTGTATCCCCATGTTCTGAAACACCTTTGGGAGCTTTTTGTTAAATGACAGGAGTTTCTGTGCGAGGTCCCCTACAGCAGCAAAGGGACACATCGTGCACCAGAAACGCCCGATTACTATGAAGCTGAAGATTATCATGGTCCACCAGAGGGTCCATGTATAAATTGTCGCGACGTTCTTTCTCCCGTCCTGGATGTCCATGAACCCAAGCAACACGATCACGGCAAAGACCAGAATTGTCGGGACTATGAAAACGGTCCTGAAATGCTTCCAGGTGGCAAGACGGTGCACCCAGTCATATCTGAACAGGTCGATAGAGTCAGAACGGCCTGTTTTCTGCTTGCCGTTTTTTCTCAGGTTCGCAAGCGTTATCAGCATGGCCATAATACCCAGGGCTGCTGCTGAAATGCCAATGTAAAACGCAAATGTGGCACGGGCGGGAAAGGCATTTGCGTAGAAATTGGCAAAGTGGAAATGGTTATCGCTCTTGTCCTTGTCAAACCCGGAGGTATACCCGGTAATGCCAGACGCTGCGAGATTGCCGAAAATATCCTTTTCAGGCAAATCTCCTATTCTCAGCGTTGTTTCATTGCTGGCATAAACATTGACAAACTCCTTGTTGTTCTTTGAGTGGTCGTGGTCCTTGTGATCGTCACTCAGCGTGAAAATGCCGAAGTGCTCAAGGGTGTTGCCGGCTGTAAGCATCATGTTATATGCCCTGCCATTTTCAAGCTTTATATCATCAGACTCGTCTCCTGAATCAAGGGGGAACGAGATCTCGTAAGTATAAAAGTCTCCCTGAAGGACAGCCCCTTCGATTATGTGGTCAGAGGTGTCCTTTTCCAGAAAGAATGTTTTGTCCTCGCGTTCAGTAAAATGCCTGTCAGTGATCTCCCCATAAGAGGTGAGCACTTTTGCGTCATGGTAGGCCGCGAGCATGCCGAGGTTGGGGTTCCCTTTGAGCATTACGCCAATCCAGCCTGGAGTGTCGGTCTTTACAGCGAAATATATGTTCTTGTCGTCGATCTGAGACCATACCTCAACATAATAAGAAGCCTTATCGTGGAATACTGAGGGCATATGGGATACATAATTGCCGAGATAGAAATACCTGTGGCCGGTGTCCTTCCATTCCTCAGGGTCTATCCGCCCGTCGATTGTGATCTTGTTACCTGTATTACGCGCTATGAAGTTAGTGTTGTTGGATATGAAGACCTCGTCCTCATCAATCCGGGCTGAGGTGAAATCCGCGGGGTTATAGGTATAAAGCAGCTTGTTCGGAGCGCCGCCGCACCCGTTTGCAATGTAGAGGTTGCCGGTTTTTGCGTCAACGTCAAGGATAAGGTAATCGACCTTAAAATTAACAGGGCCAAGGTGATATTTGACATTGATGTCCGGTATCTTCCGGGATTGGAACTGGTAGATCAGCTTCCCATGGACCGACTCGACTTTCCTGAAGGTTAGAGGAAAGGGCGGCTCATCGAACTGGGCTCTGACGAACTTCTCGGCAATGGCCCTTGCGCGGGCAGGTGATATGTTCGCCATAGTATCGGGCAAGAGGAGTTGCCCTGCTGCATTCAGATAGCTGGTCCCATTTTTCCCCTTGACCGTTTCGGATGCATCAAGTGCGGGGTCCTTTGAAAATGCAACGTCAGTACCGTTGCACGCATACGCACTATATGGAACAACTGATGCAAAAAGCGCAATGATCAGCGCAAGAGCGGCATGCTTCCCCAAAAGTCTTCCCATGGACACCTCTGCAAGTCAATTATTATTTTATTTTGAAGCCAGTCTGTACGATCGCATCATTGAGGTCTGAGTCTTTGACTTTTGACTCATCAAAAGTAACCGAGGCCTTCCCTACCTCAACATCCGCTTCGGACACACCGTCTAATGCCTCCAGGCCTTTCTTTACTGCCATTACACAGTGCTGACAGCTCATGCCATCGATCTCGATAGTCCTTACTGACATTTCTCACCTCCAGCTTCATTTGTGTTCATACAGTAGTCCGATCCTTTATTGGGATTGATCTCCATTGTTGTAGAATAATGGCAGAGTTTGAATAAATAGTGAATGGGAAGTAAGAAACCTTAGAATAAATATGGGGAGTAAATAAGGGCATCCCACTAAACAAATTACTGTACTGACCGCATTTTTCCGGTTCTAATATCAACGACCACCGTATCGACAAGCTTTTCATGATCAAGCACCTCAACTGTCAGAAAACGCATGTCGTGTTCCACAAGCTTTACATAAAAACCCCGTGCCTTGAAGTATTTGCGCACCGCGCCGATGGCGTAGGATATGCTCCTGGTGTTCCCTCTTGCGCCGTAATGTTCGTAGCAGGAAGAGCCGTAAGGGAGCTTATTCTCATTTGGAGCTGAATCGGCATATGGCACAAACAGGGCGGGCATGAGGGCAAGCAGAAATATCGCAATACCTTGCCTGCCACGAGCCTTGACCAGGCAACTCATTGATCTTAGAGCCTTTTGTATGGCATATACCGTCATTTCAATTCTTGCGCAAGTGCATCCAGCTCTGCGCGGTCTTACCTCGTTTCATACTTGAAGCCACCTCCTTTTTAGCGGCCTTAGCGAAACAGGCCCTCTCATAGCGGAAGCGTCCTTACTTTAAAATCTAACGCAAGCGTTTGAAGAAAAGATGAAGCAGGCGTGGAAGCATGTGATTCGTTTGGGGAAAAGAAATATTCTTCTCGTTCATGATTCCTTCAAGAATCAAGATTAGAATATGGGCAGTTTAACGATAAACCGGGCACAAATGATTCTGATGAGACAGACGCGAAGTCTAAATGGAACGAACTGAAAGTCTATATAAAATAAGCTTCCGAAGCCCAGTTCTATGGGGCCTCCTTGCAGGCACCCTCATGCTTACCCTGTATGCAGGGGTACTTTCGATCGCGAACTCTCCCGGACATGCCTTTGAGCAATTCATGTATATGTGGTATTGGGTCCTGCCTCTTATCGCAGGGTTCTCCCTGCAGGCGGGCCTGTTCGTATATATACGCAACAGGATGCTTGAGTTGAAGGCGCGAGGCGCATCAGGCAACTCGCTGGCCGCCTCAGGCGGCATGTCGGCCTCGGCCATGGTAGCTTGCTGCGTCCACCATCTGACCGACCTGCTTCCCGTGCTTGGACTGTCAGCGGCAGCCATTTTCATTACAAGGTTCCAGAGCGTTTTCCTGCTGGTAGGAGTCATCTCAAACGTGCTTGGGATTTTATACATGCTTAAGGTCATCCAGAAAAACGCTCTGGCGCCCGAGGGCCGTGGTATCCTGTCCCTCGCATTGAGGCTGGACATGCAAAAGGCATTCGCCTTTGCAGGCGTGCTTGGGGCCATATCTTTGGTAATCAGCGTTTTTACGCTCTTATAACATAAGGAGAAAGACAATGGACATGAAAGTAAAGGCAGCACTATCAATATTTTTATTTGTGGCCGGCCTTCTAGTGTTCGCTGCAACCCCTTCGGTTTCAAACGCTCTGGACACAAAGGCCATTTCCACAGGCAGTTCTGACTCTGGTGGCGTTGTTGTGGAGCTTATTCCGGCTTCTTATAAGAACGGAAAGCTTACAATAAATATATCTATGAATACACACTCGGTAAGCCTCAGCGAGATAGACCTTGCTGAGATCACAGTGCTTGAGTACAAAGGCAGGACCTACAAGCCCGTCAAAGTAAAGGCTGGCGGCGGGCACCATGCATACGGCAAAATAATATTCGAGGTCGAGGAGGAGCCGAGTGATTTTACTGTCACCATTTCCGGAATCCCAATGCTCCAGAAGCGGGTCTATAAATGGAACTAGTTAATTTATCACAAAATATCGTACATGATTCGGGGGTCGGCCTACCATGAGCGAAGTGACATATCCGCTGGCGTTTATCGCGGGACTGATCTCTTTTTTATCCCCCTGCGTGCTGCCCATTGTCCCCTCGTATCTCTCCCTGATCACCGGGATGTCTTTCGAAGAACTCACCACAGAAAATGACCTCGCATCGGTCAGGATAAAAACGCTTCTTAATTCAGGGCTTTTCGTGCTGGGTTTCTCAACCGTGTTCGTGCTCATGGGCGCGGCATTCTCATACGCGGGGCAGTTGCTGCTTGAATATCAGATCTGGCTGCGCATAGCGGGCGGAACACTTGTGATCACGTTAGGACTGTTCTTTACCGGTATATTAAAACTGGACTTCCTGATGAGAGAGCGCAAGTTGGCCATGCGCATCCGGCAGGCAGGCCCGGTGGGTACTTTCCTTACGGGCGTTGGGTTTGCGGCAGGATGGACCCCGTGCATCGGCCCGATCCTGGGGACAATACTGATGGTCTCCTCTACCCAGGGCTCGACCGCCGCAGGCACTGGATTCCTTCTGGCATACTCAGCCGGCCTGGCAGTGCCTTTCCTGGCCTCGGCAATGGCTTTCAACTCCTTTCTCATCCACTCAAAGAAGCTCATCAAATACATGCAATATATAAAGGTCGTCGGAGGCATCATACTCATCATTTTCGGCGTTCTCATGCTCACGGACAATATTACATACCTGTCCACGCTGTTCCCTGATTTCTGGTATGAACTATTGGCGCTTTAACCCGCATATTGCATGAAGGGCGGCGGGCCGATTGTAAGGTTACAAACTGTTTGTTATCATTACAATATATTTGGATTATAAGGAATGTGGATATATCACGTTTTGTATCTTTCCTGATTCCGCCCTCCACCTCGGCACGAGTCGCTCACGACCTCCGGGCGAGGTGCCACAGGCACTTTTTGTAAGGCTTGCATGTAAAGAGAGGTTAGCAAGTCCAGCCCGTGGCTGGCAGAACTCGTGCAATAAGCGGGTTATAAGCGGGTTAGCCGACTCTTGGCCCGACACAGGGCATGTCTTCCTGAGGAAACCGGCTTAATTACATATCGGTGTCTGTTTTTGAGGAGCCAGTGGATCGTTGCCTGCTCTTAACCTGCTTCAAACCCTTTAAATATCCGAAGCAATCCACTAATAGAGGGCCTATAAAGCATGATGGTAAAGGGGTATTTTCCCTTCATCCCGAACCCCGTTGTATTGCTGTATTAAAGTAGACTTGACCTCTTGTCACTATTATATAATTTGGCACTTTCAGACCCACTAATTTGTAATTAAGCCAAGTATCCCAGGCAAAGGGTTTCAGGCAAAAAAGAAGGGCCCCTATCTACTGGATAAGGGCCCTTCTTTTTTGTTCCAATTACCTGAGGGGACGCCAGAACTTCTTGTCTACTGCCATACGGACCTGGGCCAGATCATAACCCTTGTCAGCCAGTTCCGAGGCGTAGAAGGCCTGGTCCTGGCATATGCCGCAGTTGGCGGCGTGGTCGTCCGTGAAACAGCTAAGCAGGCTCTTGTGCCCTATGGACTGCTTGCAGTTGCAGTAGCAGAACATGTAATCGAGCACGTCTCTGCTCTTGATCGCCACACCGTAGGCAGAGGCGGTCCTCCCCCTGTAGCGTGACGGAGACACATTGGGCTTGCTCTCCCCGCCCTTCAGGGCCGGCATGTCAGCCATGCTCAACTCCTGAGAGACACCGCTGCCCATGAAGGCGAATACGCCGATGCCAATTATTGTGACAGCCACGATGAGCACAGGCGGCCAGGGGAATTTTCCCTTTTTACGGGTTTGCTTCTTTTTTTCCATCTCGCCACTTGCCTTGTTCCTGTCCTTCTTCTTCTTTCCCATTGGGTTACCTCCTGCTTACTTTTCCGATAACATGCGTCAATGTATATGGCGCGGAGCCATCGGAAGGTTCATTAAATATACGTTTGCCATCATTAAGGCGAAGGAAAGCACCAGCATGGGCACAAGTGCCCTGAAGGCGGTGCTCCTGTCCTCGTAGTTATTAAGCGAAAGCCTGTAGCCTGCGTATATGGAGAACACGTAGAATACCGCAAATATCCCCATCTGCATCCAGTACAGGAAAGCCCCGTCCACTATGGTCATGGCGGCGAACTGCCAGTCCGGCTCACCCAGGGAAAATGGCGTGTATTTAAGCACAGCGCGCTGTATGGCAGGTACAATACCCAGGGATTCTTTCAAGAGGTGCCCGGCATTGTGCGCAAGGTGCATCGCAAGCCCCACGGGGATGAACATGTATCCAAACACCGTGAACGTCCGCTTGAGCCCATTGTGCCCCTCATTGCCAACAAACTTGTTTGATGCATATGATGCGGCAAATAACATGCCGGGGATCAGTATGAGGGCAACTATAAAGAACAGAAGGGTCTTTGTGAGCACCTCCACCGTATATTCATAGTCTATGCCCAGCAGTTCGGCAGGGAAGGCATTTATTAAAGATGCCATCCAGCCAGCCCAGGGTTCGAGCATGTCACCGGTCACAAAGATGCTCACTCCCACCAGCACTATTGCCAGCATTGCCTCGTCGAGGGAGAGCCGGCGTGTGGTCCATGCGTCCTTGAAAAACCCCCTTGCCCTGAGCGTGATATTGTCCTTTGAACATGTCTTGATGCACTCGCCGCAGAAATTGCAGGCGTTGTTGCTGTCCATGGCGGGGACCAGCTCGAACATCGGGCAGCCCTCGCCGCATTCGTTACCCACATAGCATTCCTTGACCTCGTGCTCACGGCAGGTCTGCTTGTCCTTTGACCTTAGTTCAACACCCGAGAACATTGAATAAAGCCCTATTATCCCACCGATCGGGCAGAGGTAGCGGCAGAATGTCCTTCGCTCGAATGCCACTGCCATCCCCACTGCCAGCAAGGTAATGCCGACAAAGAGAGAGCCGGTGACAAGAGGGCTTCTGACCACGCCGAGCTGGACGTCCAGCAATGTAAACATTATGAACAGCAGATTCGCTATCCAGACGTTCCTGAGCGCTTTTGGCAGACGGCGAGTTGATCTCACGGCCCGCGAGACCCAGTCGGCTATGGCCCCCACAGGACACATGAAGCACCAGAGCCTTCCCACAAGCACGAATGTGAAGATGATCCCGGCCCACCATATTGTCCAGATAAGCTTTGTCGCAACATTCTTCCCCCCGTCCTGGATGTCGTCAAAGGCAAGGAAAACAAGGACGGCAAATGCGACCACCAAGGGGATCTGAATGAACGTCTGCAGGTGTTTCAACTTGAAAATACGCTTTATCCATGGGATGTCCAGGAAATTGAACCCCTCCGGGTCGATTGAAGGGGCGACCTTCATTCTGTATATAAGATAACCTGCTGCAAGGGCGAACACGACAAATGCAAGCAGAACGGTCCATGTCCTTACGGCCCGGAGGTCTGGCCAGTCCACATCTATGGTAAAACCCGCAAAAAGCGGCGGGTCGAATTTCTTACCATCCATCTCAAGAATAGAGATCTTTATATAGTGAGGTTCGGCCTTGCTAAATGATGTCTTGAACTCGTAGTTGCCGAATGCATCGGCCTCAAGTGCCTCCACAGCCTCTTTCATATCAGAGGGCCTGACCCCGTTTTCCCTTATGTCGACGAGCAGATGGCCTGATGAGGCGATGACCTTTCCCCTTGTTGCGGGTTTTTCATCTGACAAGCTCAGCACCTTGACGGTTACCACAACCTCATCTCCGACTCTGGGTTTCTCTGGGCTCGTAATGAGCTGGATATGGTACTCCCCTGCCGTGACGGAATCAAAAGCATGGGCGACCGGAACCATGAACATGAGTGCCAGGAGAGTAAATGCCGAAGCCAATGCAACAAGCAGGCTTGATCTATTTTTCATGGGCATATTATGCAGGGCAAATGTGGAAAAAGTTTGAAGTTTCAATAAGAATGATAAAAATGATACAATAAATTAGGAGCATAAGGAAAGATGAGAATGGCACTTCATAGTTTCTTCATATTTCATTCATCTTTTCTTAACTTTTAGTAAGTAGAGTAAATTGCATGAAAAATGGACATATATACATACAGCTTTTAAATGACAGGCCGCGCAAGCCAATGCCTCCGGGTTCTTATTTCCCAGGCAGCGGTCCCGTGGCTATTGATACATGCGGCATCGCCGCCGGAATGAACCCAATTAAACTATCCAGGAGGTGTTCCCATGACCATCAGGAAGGTCTCAAAGGCAAAGGCGCTTACCTGCAAATGCTGCAAGTCCTGCTAGCTGACAGCAAAATGGAATGCTCCCGCTCAAATGGAGGAGTCGTGGATTCTCCCCAACCCGGAGCCGGCCCAATTAAGGTCCGGCTCCGGGGTTTAAGAAAGACATATTTTGTATCCAACTAAAAACAAATCACTAATAAAGGCTTTTATGCCCTCTAAAAAAGGATTCTTTACGCCTTGCAGGCTTACGGTATTGTCAGCCGCCCTCATGGTTATTATATTCTCCCCGGTTGTTGAGGCTGCGACAGAAAGCCGTCACGGCGAGATTCCCCTTATGAAGATTGAGGAGGTCACGGACCTGATAATGAGCCCGGGGTGCAAATACGTCTACACCCTGACCCTCTGCCCCTCGGAAGAAGCTAAACAGATGCGCGAGTTAGTAAAGGACAAGCTCATAGCCGGTGAGAGCACGGATGAGATACTGTTTTATTTCAAGGAGATCTACGGCCCGAGAGTGCTTGCCCAGCCCGCAAAGGAAGGGTTCTACTTTGTCGCCTGGTGGTTCCCGTATTTTCTGCTTCTTGATGTTTTTCTTGTAGTGGGAGTAATTCTATTTATTTGGAGGCGGAGGACAGCATCGGACGCCGGGGCCGGGGAGATGCCTCAACCGGATTCGACAGAGCAACTCCCTGACATAGGGGACATCATAGAGGAAGAGGTAACGCGGTTCCGCAACGAATAGGCGGACACGACCGTACCTTGGAGGTCTGGATATAATGAAAACATTTCTGAGACTGCTTGTTGTGCTGCCGCTTCTAATCCTCATAATCGTTGTAGTCTTTGGGATGCTTGGGGAATCGGACAAGCCTAAGAAAAAGCTGCCCCGGCTGACCTTAGGCGAGGACGCACGTGATTTCACCTATCCTGACCTCAAGGGCAGGCCCGTTACGCTCTCAAGCTTTTTCGGGGACAAGGTGGTATTTATAAATATCTGGGCGACCTGGTGCACCGAGTGCAGGAAGGAGCTTCCCACCGTGCAGAAGATGTACGAGAAGTTCAAGGGCGACGACCTGGAGGTCCTGGCCGTAAGCATAGACGCGGCAGGGGTCAAGGCCATAGTGCCCTTCATGGAAGAACTTGGGCTTAAATTCCCTGCCCTGCAGGACACTAGCGGTTCCATCCAGCTCCTTTACGGGACCACCGGCGTACCGGAGACATTCATCATAGACAAGAAGGGCAAGGTCGCCTATGTGGAGATCGGAGCTGGCGACTGGACAGAACACGAGAAGCAGGCCCTTATCAAGGGGCTGATGGATGAGCCTGATATTCCAAGAGGGGTGGCGAAATGAAAGGCCGTACAAAAGTGACGTTGGTAATGCTCCTGATGGCGGGGGCGTTCATATACCTTATATTCCTGGGGCTCAAGGAAGGGAGCATGTTCTACTTCGAGGTCGCGGAGTACAATGCGAAACTCCCGTCCATAGCATCGGAGCGGGTGCGCGTAAACGGTTCTGTTGTCTGGAACACCGTGAACTACGACACAAAGCTCAGGCGGCTCACCTTCACGATGAAAGACACCAAGGGGCCTGAAAAACTTCAGATCGAGTACATGGGAGCGCCCCCCGACCTGGTAGAACAGGAAGGTGTAACAGTGGTCGCGGAGGGCTTATACCGCAGCACTGACAATGTGTTCGTGTCTTCCAAGCTCCTGATAAAATGCCCGTCCAAGTATGAGAGGAAGGAGGGCGATAAGGCATGAACGAGCTTGGAAACGCGTCCCTCGTCTTCGCACTTCTGGTCTCACTATCCGCACTGGCAGCCAACGCAATCGGGATATGGAGAAAGGACTGGCGGCTCGTGGAGGCCGGGTTCCGGGGCGTATACGTTAATTTACTGTTCATGAGCATTGCCGTGGCCCTGCTTTTAAATGCCTTTTTAAGCAACGATTTCAGTTTACAGTACGTAGTGAGTTACTCCGAGAAGTCTTTGCCTGTTTTCTATAAGATCACAGGGCTCTGGGCAGGCCAGGAGGGCTCGCTTTTGTTCTGGGGATGGCTTGTTGTCCTTTACACGGCTATCATAGTGGCCCGTGACGGAAAGCAGCCGGGAGCCACATACATGCCTTACGTCCTTCTGTTCTTAAACGGCACGATCGTCTTTTTCCTGATTCTGCTTAATTTCGTAACCATGCCCTTTGAGCTGATATCCCGCGTACCTGTTGACGGCAACGGCCTTAACCCCCTGCTCCAGAACCCCGGCATGGTCTTCCACCCGCCCACGCTTTATCTTGGCTATGTGGGCTTCACGATCCCATTTTCATTCGCCATGGCAGCCCTTATGATGGGAGAGGCGGGGGACTGGTGGATCAAGAAGACGCGGGCATGGACCCTTTTCTCCTGGATGTTCCTTACGCTCGGCATAGTATTTGGCGGATGGTGGGCGTACCGGGAACTGGGTTGGGGCGGTGTATGGGGTTGGGACCCGGTGGAGAACTCGTCTATAATGCCGTGGTTTACGGCCACCGCGTTCCTTCATTCCGTGATGATCCAGGAGCGCAGGGGGATGCTCAAGATATGGAACCTCACGCTCATCATACTCACATTCTCCCTGAGCATCTTCGGCACCTTCATCACAAGAAGCGGGATAATCGCTTCAGTGCACTCCTTCGGCCAGTCCAGCGTGGGATACGTATTCCTCGGCTTCCTGGCCGTGATTCTGGTAGTAAGCTTCTACCTTGTGGCAACCCGATACAAGATGATCAGGGAGCATAACCCGCGCGTGGATTCCCTGATATCCAAGGAAAGCTCTTTTCTCTATAACAACATAATCCTGATGGGCCTGTGCTTCGCCACCTTCTGGGGCACGGTATTCCCCCTGGTGAGCGAGGCGGTAAAGGGCGTGAAGATCTCGGTGGGGCCGCCTTTTTTCAATACCGTAAACCCGCCCATGTTCATGCTCCTTATAGCACTCATGGCCCTCTGCCCCCTGCTTGGGTGGAGGAGCACCTCGATCAGGAGCGTGATGCGCAACCTGGTGTTACCCGTAAGCGCCATGGCGTTGTCAGTGCCGGTGCTTCTGTTTCTGGGTGTCACACGGTTCATACCCATGTTCTTCTACGCTTTCTCACTCTTTGTGGTGATCTCCGTGGGGCGTGAGCTTTATCAGGGGGCCAGGGTCTCGGTGAAAAACGCCGAATCTGGCTGGGCAAGGGCTCTTGCGCGTAATGCGGTGAAGAACGGCAGGCGCTACGGAGGTTTCCTGGTGCATGTGGGGATTATCATGATCGTGGTGGGCCTTGCGGGGTACGGCTACCACCAGTTCAAGGAAGACTTCACCATGAGGCCGGGAGAGAACGTGAAAGTCGGCGACTATTCCATTGTGTACAAGGGACTGCGGGGGCTTAAAGAGAAGACCTACGATGCCGTGGAAGCCGTCGTGGAGGTTTATGACGCAAGCGGGCTCGTTGGAGTGCTGAAACCCTCGAAACGCTTTTACACGAAGAAGGCAACGAAGGCTGAGCCCTCCACCGAGGTGGCGATACTGCAGAGGCTCAAGGAGGACGTGTACCTTATACTCGCCGGCTGGGAGCAGGACGAGACAGCAAGCATAACTGTGATTATCAACCCGCTGCTTATGTGGGTCTGGATAGGGACCGGGGTAATCGTACTGGGAATACTCTGGTGCGTGCTGCCCCGGAGGCGCAGGGACACGGAGCTTGACACCCTTACCCTTGACCTCCTTAACCTTGCAAGGGAGAAGCAATGATATGGTAATATTTTTTTTCGTACTCGCAATAGCCACGCTCGTATACGCGGGGGCGCCGCTTCTGAGGGAGCGGACGTGGCCTCAGCTTGACAGTCGCCCGGTCACGGATATCCAGCGCGAAAAGCGCGAAGGCTTATGGGCCATCGCGGACATAGACTCGGAGCACGAGATGGGCAAGCTGACAACAGAGGACCACGCCGTGCTGCGTGTACGGATGAAAAAAGAGCTGGCCGTCATAATACAGAAGGAGCGGAGCATGGCAGGCCATGCGTACGCATCAGGGGAGAGTGACATCCCGCCTGAGTTGAAGAAAAAACTTCTCTTCGAGGTGATGAGGATTTGCGGTATTCAAACGTCCCAATTATAGGTGTTCTGACCGTAGCGATTGCGTTATTGGCAGTGTTAGAGGCTAATGCCGCAACATTTTCGGTAAGCATTCGGAACGTGACAAAACAGGAAACTCTTGCCAAATACCCTGTCACGGTCAGTGTGGGCAACAAGGACGGCCAAGGCAAGTTCAAGCCCCAAAGAACGGTTGAGTCGCAAACCCGGGAAGACGGCATTGCCGTAGGCGAAATAAACCAGGCAGGTGAAAGCCTGTTATGGGCGGAGGTGCTGTACCGGGGTGTACACTACCGTTCCAAGCCTGTGCGGATAATTTCCGGCAGGGAGGAATATGCGCTGCAAGTGCCTGTATATGAGATAACGGACGTCAACAGCGGCGTTTCTATCGAGTCAAGGCGCATGGTAGTCCTTACAAAGAATGACCGCTCCCTGGAGATATACGAAACCCTGGTCGTGACCAATAAGAGCAAAATGACTTACGTTGGGCGATTCAACGACGAGCTTGACATGCCCCAAGTGCTGTACATACCAATGCCAGGCGGCTATATGCTCTATGGGTTTTCGGGCTACGAGACGCAGAAGGTAAGGACCCTCGGATACGGATTGGTCACTCAAAACGAGATCATTCCCGGCACTAACGAGATAAGCATTCACTATTACGTCCAGAGCGACATGGGGGAGTTCGACCTGGATCTTCTAAGCCAGAAGGACGCACCGGAGATCAACACATTCACGCTGTTCTTCCCCAAGGAGAACGCCTGGAAACTTAAGCAATCGGCGCTAAGTAAATCCGGCGAGGAATTTATCAACAAGATCCCCTATACAATTCTAAAGGGAAAGCCCGGAAGCGCCCTTCGTATAAAGGTGTTTGGTCCCACCTATGAGGGCGGATTCGGGCTGTGGCATGTGTCCATCATCCTCTCGTTCGTTTTGGCTGTAATCACACTTTTCCTTGCTCGCGAGAGCATACGCTCAAGGGCTCTGGCAAGGGAGGAGCAGCGCCTTGAGGACCTTATCGAAGAGCTGGACCAGGAGCCCTCTGACAACGGCATGGACGGCAAATACGTATTCATGAGGCAGACGATCAAGAAGCGCATGGAATATATATCCGACTACTTCGATCGGAGTTGACCATAGACACTCTGCTGGAACTCAAAGACATCGGCAAACAATACCAGAGAAGGGCCGCTCTCCAGGGAGTGAACCTTTCGCTCGGGCGCGGCGAGTCCATCACTCTTTTTGGACCAAACGGAGCGGGGAAGACAACGCTCATGAAGATCATATCAGGACTCATGATCCCCACAAAAGGCGAGTTCCTCTTTTGCGGCAAACCCGCCTCCGAGTCCCCGTTAAGGCGCGAGACATTTTACCTGGGGCACAAGAACGCCCTTTACGGCGGACTCACGGTGCTTGAGAACATGGACTTTGCCCAAAGGCTTCACAACAGGCGTGACGAAGGCTCTGTGGAAGCTGTGCTGAGAGAGCACGGTTTCTGGGAGCGCAGAGACGATACCGTGCGCGAACTGAGCCAGGGCATGAAGCGAAGGCTGGCCATAGCCCGCGCCTTTGTCCTTACCCCTCCCCTCCTGGTGCTTGATGAGCCCTTCGTGGGTCTGGACATCAAGTGGAGGCGCTCAGTACTTGAGAGCATCAAAGAGCTTAAGCAGGCCGGGGCCGCGCTTGTCCTTTCCACACATCTCGTGGACGAGGGATATGAGCTTGCGGACCGGATAATGTTCCTGGACAAGGGCAAAGCACTGTTTTTAAAGAGACGCGAGGATGTGGGAATAGACGAGATCAAGGAGATGTTCGATGGCCCTCCGGCACCGGTGGTGCCTGCATGCTGAGAGAAGCCACCGCGATATTAAGGAAAGACATTCTTCTTGAGTTGAGGGGCAAGGAGTCACTGAGCCTTATGCTCTTTCTTTCTCTCCTCCTGATGGTGATATTCAACTTCGCGCTGGACGTAAACGCGGAGAACGTATCCGAGCTTGCGCCCGGTATCCTTTGGGTCATATTCTCTTTTGCCGGGGTGCTCGGCATGGGACGCACATCCATGGCCGAAAGGGACGATGACGCCTACCTGGGGATTCTGTTCTCACCCTCCTCTTCCGAGAGTTTCTTCCTGGGGAAGATGCTCAGCAACTTCCTGTTCCTGCTGATAATGGAGGTGTTTGCGATATTCGCCTTTGCGGTGCTTTTTGACTTTGAGCCCATCGTGGCGGCCATGCCGCGGATTGCCCTGCCGCTCATTTTGGCAACCCTGGGGTTTTCCATAGTCGGCACACTCTTTGCCTTTATCTCAACTACATCGAGGTACGGAGAGGTGCTCCTGCCATTCATATACTTCCCTGTTGTGGTACCGTTGATACTTGGGGGTGTCACCTCAATGGACATAGTGCTTAACGCAAATGAAGGGATGGAAAAGTGGCTTCAGATAATGGGCGCCTTTGATGTAATATACATGGGGGTGTCCATACTTCTTTTTCATCACCTGCTGGAGGAATAATAAGGATGAAACGTCCGATACTAAAAACGATGCTGTTTGTTTTTGTACTTGTCATGCTGCCTCTTGATCTCATCCTGATATTCAAGGTGGCGCCCACAGAACGCATTATGGGTATAGTTCAGAAGATATTCTACATCCACGTGCCGCTGGCAATGAGCGCATACATTGGTTTTGCCGGTGTGTTCGTCTCAAGCATAATGTTCCTCTGGAAAAAAGACCTCGCATGGGACACGGCCGCGGTGTGCTGGGCTGAGATAGGGGTGCTGCTCTCAACCCTTGTGCTCATTACCGGCTCTTTCTGGGCCAGGCCCGTCTGGAACGTATGGTGGGCGTGGGACCCGCGCCTCTTGACCATGTTCATACTATGGTTCATATACATCGGGTACTTCATCTTGAGAAAAGGCTTCACCGACCGGTTCATGAGGGCACGCTACGCAGCGGTGCTTGGCATAATCGGGTTCCTGGACGTCCCGGTGGTAAGGCTTGCAACAAAGTGGTGGCGCTCTATCCATCCCCGCCTCAAGAGCGAGGGCGGGGGGCTTGACCCGACCATGCTCAAGGTGCTCTTGTTCAGCATAGCGACATTTGTGGCCTTTACCGCCCTTCTTTTCGTTTTCAGGCACGGGATTGCGAAGGCCGATGATCGGCTGTCACACATTACAGAGACTCTGGAGGAATAGTCATGGGAAACGAGATATACCTTATAAGCGCATATGCTGTGTCCTGGGTGGGCATTGCGTGCTATGTGTACATTAATATCCGAAAGATCACCGTCATCGAGCGGAAGATCTCTGACCTGGAAGAAAAAACAGGCGGGTAGTGGTCCCTTGCCCGGGGCTTCCTCTGCAAAGAGCTGACCGGGCATTGTTGCGCTTAAATCAACCTGACGATGCCACCACCTTGCCCCCGGAAACCTTCTTGATCAGCATCCTCATCGCCTCGGTGTCCCACTGGCGATAGCCGCTGGCCCAGCCAACTATTTTTCCAGACGGGTCGATGAGGAACTTCATCGGATGAGAGCGTACTTTATATCTGTAACTCACAAAAGCGTCCTCATCGAGCACTACGGTGAAGGTATATCCTTTTCGCTCCATGAAATCCAGGACGACCTCGCGTTCCTCCTGAACGTCTATGGCTACCACCTCAAAGGGCTTGCCTGCGAAATCCTGCTTCAGCTTCTCAAGGGAAGGCAACTCCTTCCTGCACCAGGTTCACCACGTGGTCCAGAAGCCAAGGAGCACTGTCTTACCGCGCAATTGCTCCAGGGATACCGTCTCTCCCGTGAGAGAAACCAGCTCGAATCCGGGCGCGTTCACAAATCCAGCCGAGGGCTCAACCATGTTCATGAGTTCCAACAGGTCTGCAATGGTTTCCTTCCCGGTCAACATCACATCACCCTCCCCGGACAATTTCTCTTCAAGGGATTTCGCACCCTGCTCATCCACATCTCCATCGTGCCCGACAAACAGGATAGAGCCCAATCCCACCACGATGAGAAGACAAACAGACGTTAGAAGAAGATTTTTCATATGTCTAAGCAGTGACATTTCAAGCCTCGTTTAATACCTTGAATAATACCTTAAGCTGCATATAGATTAAGCGTGCAGTATGAACAAAACATGAAGCAGTTGCACTTCTTGCAAACTTTCGCAAAATTCTGCAAACTTTTGCAAACTTTTGCAAAAATTCTATCTTCTTAAAGAAGTATTCATATTCTATTCATAGTAATATGCTAAAATTATACCATGGATTTAAAAGACCAGAAGGGCATGATATTAGCCGCCTTCATTATTTCAGGACTTCTTATCACAGGTTATGCCATGTTCCGTAGCAGCGCTCCAGACACTCCGATCTATGGATCGGGAGGCTATGGCTCGGGAGAATCCAACCCCATACCTTCAAATATCCTGCAGAGCCAGGAGCGGGAAAGAAGGGTACAGGAGCTTTTGGCTCAGGACCCCGGGAACCCCCTGTTGCTTGCCGAGCTTGGGGACATATTTTTTGAACGTAACGATTTCAATAAGGCCGTTCTGGAATACGAGAAGGTTTTGCAGCTTGCCCCCGAGGATGTTGACACCTATAACGACCTGGGCCTTGCTTACCACTCCACCGGCAGACCTGAGGATGCGATAAGCACCTTCCAGAAAGGTATTGAGGTGGACCCGTCCTTCCAGCGTATCTGGCTGAGTCTGGGATTTGTGCATGCATTCAACAGGAACCTGACCGAGGCCCATGAGGCGCTTATAAAAGCTATAGAAATAGACCCTACCTCGGATATAGGGCTTGAGTCCCAAAATATTCTGGACCAGATAAGCCAATAGCCGCACCAGGAAAGAGCAATACTTGTCCATGCAAATCAATGCAGGCAAACAGTCAGAGGAAAGGAATATACATGCTAACCAGATACCGGGTTCTTTATATTGCGGCCCTTGCCGTTGTCTTCATATTCAGCATTACGGCATTTCTTCCTGATGCACTTGCCAAGCAGAACAAGGCTCCCAGCATCGAGGAGGCGTCTGCCGCAATTGGCAAACTGGACCCCAGTTTAAAGGCGATTTCAGTTAGCCCTACATTGATGCCCGATCTGTGGGAGATAGTGGTTCAGCTCAAGACAAAACAGAAAGTTATCCTGTACCTTAACAGTGCCGGAACGCTGGTCATTCAAGGCTCTCTCATTGACATAATTAACAGGATAGATCTTACGAAGGCGCGGATGGAGAACCTGAACCGCGTGGACTTCGCTTCCATCCCGGTGGACAACGACCTTGTGCTCGGCAACCCTTCCGCCAAGAAGAAAGTTGTAGTCTTCGACGACCCTGACTGACCCTACTGCGCCCAACTTCATCCGGTGATGAAGCAGATAGTAGAGGAAAGAAAAGATATAGTCTTTTACCTCAAGATGTACCCGATAGTGCAACTGCATCCGCAGGCTTACGACAAGTCAAAGACGATCATCTGCGAAAAAGACAGCCAGAAGGCCATGAAGCTGCTTGAGGACGTATACGCAAAGCGTCTCATACCCCCTCCGGCTTGCGAGACCGACGTTGTTGACAAGAATATCCTGCTCGCAAAGAAACTTGGGGTCAACGGAACGCCCACGCTGTTTTTCACTGACGGCTCCCGTGTCTCCGGGGCCATGAATAAAGAGGCTCTCATTCAACTGATAGATTCGCGAAGCAAGCCTTAGGTCTTATCCAGTCTGGCGTCATAGGCTCAGAAAGTGACTCAGAAAGCAGTCACCCAAAAGCACAGGGGTCACGGAATAAGCCGTAACCCCTTGTTTTTATGGCAGAAGCTGGTCGTCATGGCCTGCCTCTACCGTGTCAGGCAGGAGTCTGGAATCATATCATTGCGGATTATTTATCTTGACCAATTATATTGCCATTGGTAGACTCTAGATTAAAACCATCGATTGGAGGAGACATGAGCGACAGCAACAGACCTGGCACATTTGATTTCCAGAGGCTTCTTGATGAATCGGTCAATATCCATGGACATCTATGCCCGGGGCAAGTGCTTGGCGTCAAGATGTCCATGCTTGGGCTTTCCGGCATAGGCATAAACGACCCAAAGGGCGCGGACAGGAAATCCCTCATAGTATTTGTAGAGATGGACAGGTGCGCCACGGACGCGGTGCAGTCAGTGACCGGATGCAGCCTTGGCAAGCGCTCCATGAAGTTCATGGACTATGGGAAGATGGCCGCGTCATTTTATAACCTCAAGACCGATCAGGCCATAAGGGTTGTGGCAAAAGAGGGGGCGCGCGATACGGCCAAGGCCATGTTCCCGGACATGGAGGACAAGTATGCGGCTCAGCTTGAGGCTTACAAGGTCATGCCCGACAGCGAGCTTTTCACTACAATGCCGGTACGTGTCAGCCTCCCTCCGGAGGACATGCCCGGAAGGCCCCTTTCAAGGGTGGTTTGCGTAAAGTGCGGCGAGCACGTTCAGGACATGAGGGAGATAAGCACCCCCGACGGCCCTGTCTGCAAACCGTGTGGCGGGCAGGGCTACTATGAACAAGTTGGACGGTAGGCATTTATTCTGGGCTCCGCTATGCAATATCCACATAACGGGGAAGAGGCGTGCAGTGAAAACTAAATCCAAGCACTGGCAAGCTTTGGCCAGATCTGGATAGAGATGGGCAGTCTGTCCCTCTGGCAAATAACCTCAAGTGCCTTTAAATAAATCATTTTGTTGCGATCATCTGCAATCTTTGAAATACTGATATAGATCATTGACAACCCCCTTGATCTGAACTATAGTTTGTATAGCTAATTATGTTCCGTAAGACTTTTATCTATTAGGAGGGGGCATGTCCGTTACCAGAAGAGAGTTTCTGAAGACCACGGCCGCAGTCTCGGCAGCAACAGCGATAGGGATCTCCGTGCCAAGCGAGATGATTGCCATAGCCGAGGCGACCCAGGCCGGATGGCGGTGGGACAAAGCAGTATGCAGGTTCTGCGGCACAGGTTGCGGTATCATGATCGCCACAAAGGAAGACCGGATAATCGCTGTAAAAGGCGACCCCTTAGCCCCGGTGAACCTGGGCCTCAACTGCATAAAAGGGTATTTCAACGCGAAGATCATCTACGGCGCTGACAGGCTCATCGACCCCCTTCTCAGGATGAACTCAAAGGGCGAGTTCGACAAGAAGGGCAAGTTCAAGCCCGTCACTTGGAAGCGGGCCTTTGACGAGATGGAAAGTCAGTTCAAACGGCACTATAAGGAAAAAGGTCCCCACGGCATAGGCATCTTCGCCTCAGGGCAGTACACGGTCATGGAGGGCGTGGCGGCCGTGAAGTTCATGAAGGCCGGTGTCAGGAGCAACAACATCGACCCCAACGCCAGGCACTGCATGGCAAGCGCCGTTGCGGGCTTTATCCAGACCTTCGGCATAGACGAGCCCGCCGGGAACTACGACGACATCCACAACGCGGACACCATAGCGCTCTGGGGCGCGAACATGTCCGAGAACCACCCCATCCTCTGGTCAAAGGTCACGGACAGGAAACTCAGCCACCGCGATAAGGTAAAGATAGTCAACCTCTCCACATACAGGAACAGGTGCTCGAACTTTTCGGATCTGGAGATAATCTTCAAGCCCGGCACCGATCTCGCCATCATGAACTACATGGCGCGCGAGATAGTCTACAACAGGCCCAAGCAAATTGACTGGGACTTCGTGAACAAGTACTGCGTCTTCGCCACCGGCCCGGTGGATATCGGCTACGGCCTGAGGGACGACTTTAAACATCCCAAGGCCGTCAAGGAAGAGGTTGACACCCTCATGAAGCAGAAGTCAAAAAAGGTCTCCAAGGCTGAGGCCACCGCCTG
>SDBT01002605.1_pt1 | contig 31704 bp, 48 predicted proteins | sample 2277101 | NCBI WGS metagenome assembly SDBT01 (sample SAMN10404973, study PRJNA504765) | marine sediment metagenome | isolation source: marine sediment core GS10_PC15, 103 cmbsf | place: Arctic Ocean: Southern Knipovich Ridge | collected 2010 | reverse complement strand
TCGCACCAAAGCATTTGATTATTGTGTAGAGCATGAATATCGAATCAGATGGAGCGGATCGCCCTGGAAGAGAAGGTACGTAATGGATATCACAAGATACAAAATAGTTGCAGAGCGGGAAATACAATAAACAGCTAACCCCGACCGGGGGCGAAAGCCCCCAAAGGAGAATTGAGATGGATGATATAAATAGATGGTATAGCAGGTTTGATAATATTCCCAACGTGTCATTGACTACCCCCACCTGGGGCGGCAAACGCCCCCAAAGGAGAAACAAGATGTCACTCAACCCCATCGTACGTGTTACTATATCGTTGACGATTAACAACAGTGGCAATTTCATTCACATTGAACGAGGCGGGGATAAGGAACAAATTAACTGTTATCAACGAGAGAGAACCTCGTGGCAATTTAAAAAGATTGGAGAATTACTTAAGGAAGTGGGCGGACGTATAAGTGTAACGTATTTTACAGCAGGTACTTTCATTCACCACTACCCACCAAGGGAAATGGCTTGATGACTAACAACCCCCCCACCTGGGGCGGCAAGCGCGAAGGTGCTGGTCGCCCCGTTATCCATACCGATCCGGCTATCAAAGAGCGCACAAAGAAGTTCCGGGCAACTGATGAGGAATGGGCGGAGTTTTTGGATCTAATGCCCGACGACAGCCGGGAGGCTTTTCTGGCGATAAGGAGATGGTTCCATAATTTCCATACGACCCGGCATGTTGTTTAGGAATATCGCTGAAACAGTTTGTTGTAGTGGTTGTGATAAAATTTCTTGTGGTATAATATTTCCAACAACTGAATAGTGCAAGGTCTGTCTTTTCAGGCCGCATAGCCGCTTTAGCACCGGCAGTCCGTAATGGGCTGCCGTTTTTTGTTTCACCAATCTATGTAAAGGAGTTTAGAAATGACTGTAAATATAGCATCAGGTTTTATATCGGCCCTATTGTCCATCTTGTTCGCGTTCTTCCCGCCCCTCAAAAAATGGTATGACCAGAAAGAATCAAACGTAAAGCAAGGGATCATGCTTACGCTGGTTGCCGCTGTTGTAATCGGCACTTATGCGGCTGTGTGCTATGGAAACGTAGAAATCCCTGGCGTGAGCTGGGTTTGTGAACAAAACACCTTTTGGATTATAGCCGCTATGCTGTGGGATTATGCTCTTGGTGTTGCAATCAACCAGGGAACATATAAGGCCACAAATTATATAGCTAAGTAGGTTTATACCTGGGGGTAAATCGTCATGGCTGGCGAGAATAACAATATACGAGTCACCAATGCGGTTCTGGGTGTTGAGATGACACACGTTAAAAAAAGCCTAGACAGATTGGATGGTACGATTTCAGATGCCGTTGATGAAATGAAGGAACAGTCAAAGCGGACAACCGAGGTCGAGAAATGCATTCTTGTATTGGCAACTAACCACAAGAACCTTAACAAAAAAGTAGGTGACTTGGCTGACCAAAACAAGAAATATAATATTGGAACTGCTATCGGCGCAGGATTTGCGGCTGTGTTAGCAACTGTGTTGGGCATACTTGGAATGCGCAATTGACAAAAGGCGATTAGATGATCAACATCCAACCTAGTGCGGGAAGCGAATATAGGGGTTCCGTTGTCTGGTTGCCGTTAATCACAAGGAGAAAGATGAAAAACCTACCCGAAGGAAAAGGCTTATACGTCTGGAATGTCATTGATATGCCTGGAAACTGGGATCTTAAGTTTCAAGCTATGGGCATAACTTGGATTGCTGTCAAGATAGCCGATGGTGTCAACTCGTCTAATCTAAGACGCCTGGATTGTGGCGGTAAGGTTGACGATATACTTGGACTATTTATTTATGATGCGAAATGTGCTGGAATGATGGTGCTGGGCTGGCAGTATGTCTACGGGTTTAACCCGGAAGATGAAGCTAAGAAAGCTGCTCAACGTGTTGAGAAATTTAATCTTGATGGCTTCATCATAGATGCCGAGCATCAGTATAAAGGCAAGCGCAATCAAGCCCAACGCTACTCGGCGATACTTAGGCGGCTATTGCCAGATACCCCAATCGGCTTGAGCACATACCGGTTTCCAGAGATACACCCCACCCTGCCATACAGAGAGTTCCTGGATATCTGCGACTTCAATGCGCCGCAGATGTATTGGAACAAGGGCAAGGCGGGACAAGAATTAGCGGAAAGTTATGAGCAATACCTTGAGATAAAAGAACTACCGTTCATTCCGGCTGGTCGGGCATATTATGGAGAGGGTTTCCCCAGACCGACATCTGAGGAAGTAGTCCACTTCTTAGATATGGCACAATCCATTGGCTGCCCCGCCGCGTTCTTCTGGTCGGCTGACGCGCTATACCATCGGACTCGCCCGCTACCCGAGATAAGAGAGGCGATTGGCGGCTATAAGTGGTCGCCGCCCGTGAAACCGCCCATTGTGGTTGATGCCAAAACGTTAATTCTGAAAGATGTAGAAATTCAGATTGAGGATCGGGTTTATGCAAATACTGATCCAATAAAACTCAAACAAATATAAAGGAGTAACAAAATGAAAACTAAAATATTGATCCTGTTCGTCCTGGTTGCGATGGTACTCTCAATAGCAGCCGTGAAACCGCCTCGCCTTGTGCGCCTGGAGGTTGTCAACAAGTCCGGTGAACCTGTGTATATCAATCTCACGGGAACTGGCTATGACTTTGCGAAGAAAGCGCATATTTGGGGTGGTGGGGCGTATTGGTTTTTGCCTTACCAGGACCCCCCAATTGATGCGGAAGGTAATTACATGAATGTTACTGCTTATGGGAGGTACACGCTTCCGAAAGATCGCTATGTCATTACCATTAACTACATGCAAGAGATGGTTGGAGAGAACCGATCCAACTGTCTAGCCAATTGGGTTCCTGACGATTATGAAGATGGTGTTGCGTATTTCAATCTGGATAGGAACAGGAAAATAACTATTGGTAAATGTGATGTGATCCCGAAGGTGCTGGTATACCCTGAAAGCAATGTGTTCAAATGGGCGCGCTGGCTCCTGGTTGTTAAGTAGGTCTTTGAGGAGTGGGGTCTCCGCAAGGACAATTCTCCTTTTGAACGCCGGGTGTCGTGGCTCTGTCCAGATGCCCGGCAAAAGGGGTTTATATTTGTATGACAGACAAGATAACCTTTCACGCAACGGTTTATAAAGTTCAAACATTAGCAGATGGAGGGGTAAGGGTTTACTTGGATTTACCGGAGACAGCAATAATGCAGATGGCACAACTCGCGGAGTGTCAGAGGTTCGGGGTTGTGTTGGATGTCGAGGCGACTCCGCTGAAAAACAACAAGGAACAGCAAGATGGCGATAGGGCGACCGTGGAGGCCGGGGCAAAGCGGAAATCCGAATGGGCGACCGCTTAAAAATCGTGCCCTTACTGACATATTAGGTAAAACGGGCAGCAAAACCGTTTTAGATTGTGATGGCAAACGGCGAGCTGGCAAGCGAGTTCTTGCGCGTCTGGTTTGGGAAATTGCCTTACAAGGTGAGACCACTATGCCAGACGGCCAATCATTAAAGGTTTCCCCAAGCGATTGGATTGGTATTGTGAAATGGATTTATGCTCAAATTGATGGGCCTCCGAGGTCGGAGCTTGATGTTACAAGTGATGGCGATCCTGTCAAAGTAACCATGATCGAGGTTGTCAGAAACCCGGAAGTTGATGCAGAATGAATTTGCTATACTTGACGGCTCTAAAATCACCCTCGAACCACACCCAGGGCAACAAAGGGCTCTTGATAGTAAGGCCCGATTTACTTTCGTTATTGCAGGAACTCAATCAGGCAAAACATCTTTTGGTCCACATTGGCTCTATCGAGAAATTGATAGGTGCGGGGAGGGTGACTATCTAGCAGTAACAGCGACATATGACTTATTCAAGTTAAAGATGCTTCCCGAGATGAAGCGCCTATTTTGTGACTGGCTTTCGGGGTGGGAGTATCGAGCGGGTGACAGGATCATACAATCGACTACCAATGATACCCGCATAATCCTGAGATCCGCCAATGTTCCCGAAGGACTAGAGAGCGCAACTGCTAAAGCGGCATGGCTAGATGAATGTGGACAGGATTCATTCAAACTAGAGAGCTGGGAGGCAACCCTAAGACGGTTATCACTTCATCAAGGGCGAGTGTTGGGAACGACAACGGTTTATAATATGGGCTGGTTGAAGACCGAGGTATATGATCGCTGGCGCAATAAAGATGAAGATTTTAAGGTAATTCAGTTTATATCAACCATGAACCCCGCCTTTCCTATTGAGGAATACAAGAGAGCCGAGGCGACATTACAACCCTGGAAATTCGCAATGTCTTATAAGGGCGAGTTTTCCAGACCGGCGGGGATGATTTATGACTGTATTGATGATCAGATACACTACATTGCCCCATTTGACATTCCCCCTGAGTGGCCGCGATATGTTGGAATCGACTTTGGGGCGGTCAACACGGCATTGATATGGTTAGCAGAGAGTATAGAAAAGAATGTTTATTACGTTTACCGGGAGAGTTTATCGGGTGACAAAACCACCCAAGCACACGCAGCCGAGGCATTGAAGATTGCCAAACACGAGAACGTGGTTGTCTGGGCGGGTGGAGCGAAGTCGGAGGTTCAACAACGGCTGGACTGGCAGGCGGCAGGGATACCCGCTCTTCAACCCCAGGTGAGTGATGTTGAGGCAGGCATTGACCGGGTTACGGAATTGTTGAAGACGAAGCGGTTATTTATATTTGATAACTGCAAGGGTATTAAAGACGAGTTCGGGAGATACAGCAGAATGTTAGATGCGAGCGGACAGCCCACCGAGAAAATAAAAGACAAAGAAATGTTCCATCGGCTCGACGGACTGCGTTACATAGTTCAGCAACTGGAGGGCGGGGATTGGTACATATCATGACTAATAAACTACACTTAATAGACACATATCACAAAGACGGGATCAAGACATCCCTGTTATGGGATGAGGAAACAGATGCTTGGACTTATACTTCGGGCGGACCCAAAACTGACATAGAGAAATACTACCAGGGGATACCGACCATATTCCGGGGAGTGAGCAAAATTGCTCAAGCGGTAGGATCGATGCCGTTCCAGATTTATGGCAAGGGCGACAATGTGATTGATGCCAGTCAGGATTATACCAACATGCTTGGGTGGATGCCCAACCCCCGCGCTTTACTCGGGATCGCATCCCAATCGCTTGACCTGACTGGACAGGCATATTTCTTGCCGATGAAGCAGGTTGGGACAAGCGCGGTAAAAGAGATACGCTACGTTGTTACCAAGACCGTTGAAGTGAAGTACGATGAGCAGAAAGGCGCGCTGTTAGGTTTTGAGCGCACAGTCAACAACAAGCCGAAATTCTATAAGCCAGAAGAGATTTTGTATATGTGGTTGACCGATCCATATGTTGAGTTGGGACCGCCAAAAGCCTACCCGGTTATCGCTGCATTACGTGCTGCTGGTGTGCTTGCTAATCTTGATGACTTTATTAGTATTTATTTCAAGCGCGGGGCTGTGCGTCCAATGATTGTGAGCGTCAAGGGGATGCCCAAAGAATCAGAACGACAACGGATGGAAAAATGGTTCTCTCAGTTAATGGGCGGCATAAAGAACTCAAGAGTTTGGAAGATATTTAATGCTGACACTGTAACTACCGAACAGGTCGGTGACGGATTATCCGAGTTACGAGACGTGGAGTTGACCACCCAGCGACGGGAAGATATTGCGGTTGCGCTGGGGATACCCTATACAATTCTTTATCCAGAAGCCGCTAATTTTGCCACAGCCAAACAGGACGATATAAAGTTTTACAAGGATACCGTGATCCCCAGGTGTGAGTTTCTTAGCGAGGTAATGAACGAACAAGTATTTGTACCGATGGGATATCGCCTAGAGTTCCTGCCTCAGTCACTCGAAATAATGCAGGAAGATGAGGCGGAGCGGGCGGATAGTTTGCTAAACATGGTAAACGCATCTGTCCCCACGGTTACAGCGATGGAGATACTTGGCTATGACCTGACCGATGAACAATGGATAGCCGTAAAAGAGGCTATGCAGCAGAAGGAAGAGAACCGGGAGCAAATGTCGGATCGTTTCAACCAGGGAGGCAATGGCCGTATTCCAGTTGCGCGTCAAGGTGACGAAATGTCTAAGTGGATGCGTAAATCGCTCAGCTCGTTGGCAAAGGGGAAGAGTGCCGACGTGCCGTTTGTGAGCGAGATAATCCCGGCATCGCTGCATGGGGCGATTGCGGGAGCTCTGGAAAGTGCGACAGATTCGGGCGATGTAGCAAGCGTGTTTAGCGATCCCTTTTTGGGATATCCGTAGGGTATAATATAGTAAAGGAGAATAGAAATGATCAAGATGATTAGTTCTGGTTTATCTATTGATGCCCATCTCCAAACCCCCGCCGTCTGCCCGCGTTGCGGCAAGCCGCACGACACAGCTACTAATAATAACACGGCACATGAATGTTGGTGTGCTTGCACTGGTTTAGAAATGGGCGTTATAGATACTACTAGTACTGTTTCGTATGGTCGTTGCCCACATTGCGGGCTACCTTATGAAAGTAGTGTTCAAGAATGTTTTTGTAGAGATTGGCAACCCAGTCCGAAACCAGAGCCACTAGGCTGGCGTTGTCCTGGCTGCAAGCGCGTGTTTGCGCCAAATACCAAGGAATGTAATTATTGTAATGGCTGATGTCATAAACCGTGACGAACTGGAGCGCAAATACGGGCGCGAGATAGCCCGCTTGTTCAAAGGTATGTCTGGTCACATGCTGGAACTACTTGAGCAATACAACTGGGACGTGAACCTAATCCCCGCCAATATCTGGGAAGGGTTCACCATCCAGGAAAAGGCGGTGCTACTCCCTTTTTTAGAAAATGTCTCACTAGCCTCCGCCGAGCGATTGGTAGACAGCCTACCAATAGGAGTTGATTGGGGGCTGGTCAACCAGGGTGCAGCGGATTGGGCGAGATCCTATTCCACGCTCCTAGCAGGACAAATTGATCAGTCTACTAGAGAATGGATAGCGACATCGATCAGGAATTCCATCGCCAGTTACTTTGAGGAAGGTTTGACGATGGGCGACCTGATCGGAAGATTAGAGGCAGATCCGAAACTAGCCAAACTATTTATAGGTGACGTGAAAGACCGCCTGGGCAGGGTTTACGGTCCCAAACGAGCCGAGATGATCGCGGTCACAGAAGTTACACGGGCGGCGGTTGAAGGGCAAAGATTGGTTATAAGGGAGTTGAATAAGCAGGGCGTGCAGATGGTTCCCGTGTGGCAAACGAATAACGATGCGCTGGTATGTCCTCTATGCGGTCCGAGACACGATAAGGTTATTGAAGATGGGGTGTACCCACCCGACCCCCATCCGCGTTGCCGTTGCTGGATAAACCACGAGTTCGCTGATTTGAGGAAGCAATAATAAAAATGGGTTCTGATTATATTAGCATAAAAGAAGCGCAGGAAATTGAAGATTACTGGTCTGGTAATTATAAGGATGTAGAACTATCAAGATGTATTGTTCGAGCCATCCGCGATATTTTTATGCTTATCTGGGCATATAGGAAAATGCGAATGGAAATTGAGCGGTTGCTAAAAGTTGAGGAGGAATTCAGAGGACATATTTCATTTTTGGCTGTCCACGGGTTTTTTGAAACGACAGACGTGGAGCTTAAAGATGCCAACCAAACACGTTGAAATCAAGGGGCTTGACCAGCTCATGCGTAAGATAAAACGCATTGAGGACTTGAGTGCGTTCAATCAGGGATTGCATAAGGGCGCGCTACTCATCAAGGCGAAGGTCGCCAAGTATCCGCAGGCGACATCGGCAAATTCACCATCCCAAGATCGCTGGTATCAACGGGGGTACGGCCCTAAATGGCGAGTAAAAAGTGGTGATATTCACGGTAGGGCAACATCTGAAACGCTCGGGCGCAAGTGGACAATAGTTCAGCAGATGGGTAGAGCATTGACGTGGATAGTAGGTAACATTGTCAGTTATGGCAGATGGGTGCAGAGCGATGATGACCAAGCATCGTTCCATAAAAAGCGGGGCTGGCCGACCATCGAAACTGTCGCTAGATTATATTCAAAACATGTATTAGAGTTGGTAAAAAGGAACGTTGATCAGGCACTAGAAAAGTAGTGGTATAATAGAACGAATAATCGAATAATTGCAACGCCCTTCTTTTAGGGCGACCGACGAGATTAGCGCCGTCATTCCGAAATGGAGTGGCGGCGTTTTGTGATTAAGAATAATTCATTAGGGATGCGGTGTGGACAGAGATGATTAAAGCGTTAACTGGGTTCATCCAGCGACAAGCGCCTGTCAGCCGTCGCGCGGCGGGACACATGAATGGTAAACGGGTTGCTGCCGAAGAAGCGCCCGACCAGGTGCAATTCCTGGCTGCCCTTAATGAATGCAGGTATAGCTCAATTGGCAGAGCAGCGGATTTGTAACCCGCAGATTATAGGTTCGAGACCTATTGCCTGCTCTGGCATAGGAATGAATAAAGGATGAAACTATGTCTGATTTGATATTCAATCTAAGGATTGGCAAGTTGCACATTCAGATATCCAATACTTATAAAGTCGTTTTGTCGATTAATGATTATCACGAGTGGTTGAGATTGCCTTTTATTGAATTGTATTAATTCTAAGGATAAAGATATGTACACTCGACATAAAATCATGTATGGTTTCTCAACCGCAATCTTTATTCTGGGTGCTCTGGATTTCTGGGCGCATCTATTGGACTATAAGCCCCTTCTCCCGTGGACACTAGACATATTGGTTATGTGGGGCGGATTTGTTTTGATAATGACTACAGCTAAACTGGCGTCGGAGGCGGACAAATAATATGCCTAGTCAAAAAGTAATTGATGATGGATTTAGGAAGCTGGTAAAAGAGGAAATTGTAAAGATAAAGAGATCCGAAACCCTCGTCACCTTTGGTGATGCGGTCAAGTCCCTGGGTGATGGCAAGGTAGGTGGGTATCTGGTGCGGTTCTCAAACGCCGACCAGCTAGACCTGGAGGATGATTACTTTGACAGCGAGACCGATTACATGTTTGAGTTCCCAGGTAAGTCTAAGGGTTGGTTCAATCACGCCCAATCGTCAGGGATAAAACAATTGTCCCAAGATGTTGATTTAGAGATGCAAGAGTTTGGGATTTGGGCTGAAACTATTTTAGACGAGCGCGATAAATATGAAAGGTTTTTGCTCCGACTAGCCGAAGAAGGTAAATTAGCTTGGTCGTCTGGTACAGCAGAGCACCTAATGGCGAGGAAAGAAATAGGAGTACGAAAGCACTATGTTACACGCTGGCCATTGGGGTTGGACGCGTCATTGACGCACATTCCATCAGAGCCACGAAACACAGTAGTTCCGCTCAAATCATTGAGCGATAAATTTATGTCTATTCCTGAGGATCCAACAGACGAACCAGAGACCGTTGGTGAAACGGTGGGGAGTGAGCGATCTGGGGGGGATAAGACGCAACCAACTAAACCTGATTTACAGGAGGTAATAACGATGACTGACGAAAAGAAAGAGGAAAAAACCGTCATCGAAATGACGCAGGAACAGTTAGACGAAACGATTGCTAAAGCCGCTGAAGCGGCTGCAACAAAAGCACTCGCAGATCTGCCCGTGATCGAAGAGCCGAGGGTGATTGATGAGGTTGAAGTCGAGGTTGACGAAGCCGATAAGCCATTCCTTTCACTTGCCGATCAATGTAAGGCAGTAAAGAACTTTACTGTATCACATGGTAGAGACTTTGATGCTCGTCTGAGTAGGTTAGACGTCAAGGCGACCGGGGCATCCGAGGGAGTGCCATCTGAGGGTGGGTTCTTGGTTGATCCCACGCTGTCAGGTGACCTTATTATGCCTATCCATGAGGCAGGGCCGTTTTCATCGGCTGCTCAACGCTTGCCGGTTGGCAGTAATTCCAACTATGGTTGGATCAACGGTGTTGATGAAACCAACAGAGCTACGGGTTCACGCTGGGGTGGTGTGCGGGGTTATCGCCTCGCTGAGGCTGATACAAAGACGGCATCCAAACCAAAGTTTCGCAGGATCAATTGGGAACTCAAAAAGTTCGCCGTTGTGGTTTATGCCACAGACGAGCTGCTCGCAGATGCCGCTCAATTCTCGGCAGTTGTGAATATAGCTTGTCCTGAGGAACTCAACTTTATGGTCAACGACGATATTCTAAACGGACTGGGAGCAACGGGTCCGCTGGGTATCCTCAACTCGGGAGCTTTAGTTACTGTGGACGCTGAAACAGACCAAGTGGCGGCTACTATCGTAATGGAGAACCTTTCCAAAATGTGGGCACGCTTGGATAGTCGCAGCAAAGCAAAGGCGGCCTGGTATATCAACACAGACTGCAACCCGGAGCTGGATAACCTGGCTTACGCGGTTGGGACTGGAGCATTGGAACCCCGCTTTATCGGCTTTGGTGCAGATGGCGTTATGCGGATCAAGGGTAAACCGGTTGTAGAAACCGAGTTCAACGCAACACTTGGAACAGTAGGAGATATTTGTTTATTCAATATGAGCGAATATCTGCTCTGGGAAAAGGGTAGCATCCAGAAAGCAAGCTCGATCCATGTCCAGTTCATGACCGATGAGGAAGTATTCCGGTTCGTGTATCGCTGTGACGGGCAGCCGACAATCGCTGCACCACTCACGCCGTACAAGGGAACAGATACAGTCGGCCCATTTGTAGCACTGGCAGAAAGGGCATAAGGAGGTAATGAAAAAATGAAAGACTTGAAATATGGAATGAATACGCACGTAATCGCGGTGCTTGCTCCGGTTGACTTGGGGTCGGCTACGATACGAACTACTCATGTTAAGGTATCCAACGCGCTCTCTGCTACTTTTCTAATCCACTTTGGTGTTATTACAAATGACACTATGAATATCACGGTTGAGGAAAGTACATCTGCGGCCACGACTGGAGCAGAGGCAATCGGATTTAGTTATCGCCTTACAGGGGATACCGCATCAGATACGTATGGTGCTGTCACAACCAGTGACAGTGATGGTACTTCTTTTGTGCATTCTGCTATCAACAACATCGACATGTTGTTACACGTTGATCTGGCAGGAATGAGCGATGATGCCAACTATCTGTGCGTCAAGATTGTAGCTGGATCAAACCCAAGCTTGATAGCAGCTACAGCTTTTCTTGAGACTCGCTATGGTCAATACGATCCGGTGAGCACAACCTAAAGACTGGCGAACGCGGTCTGAACGGCGGGGGGAGGAAGGCATTCTGTAAGGCAGGAATCACCCCTCCCCCCATAAGGAGAATAAATGAATAAAACGGTTGCCATAGTTGGAACGCACCCTGCCACTCGCGATAATGCCCCGTTCGATGACCCGAATATAGATATCTGGGTATTCAACGAAGTGGCGGGCAAGAGCGTCAAGCAGGACGATGGCGAGCTTAGACCCTGGGCGTGGCGGGTGGATGCTGTATTTCAAATGCACTTACCCCTCATTTACCGGAGTTTGCTCAACCGGAGCGATCCCAAACACTGGGAATGGTTGCAGAAGAAACAGGACTTCCCGATCTATATGTTAGAAGCAGACCCGGAAGTGCCCTCGTCTGTCAAATATCCGCTTAGAGAAATATGCGATACTTTTCTGGGCAAGTTCAGATTATGGAACAAAGAGACCGAAAAACTTGTATTAATAGAATACTTTACGAGTTCGATTGCCTATACGTTTGCTCTTGCAGCACTAAAGGGTTATGAGCGCATCGAAGTTTACGGCATCGAAATGTCGAGCAATACCGAGTACATCTTCCAGCGTGATTGTGTAGCGTTCTGGGAGGGGCTATGCCTGGGGCGCAAGATTGCTATTGATAATTACTGCGGTTGGGATATCTTCAAACGACCGCTGTATGGATACAACGGCATCGTAGACCACCGACCAGAGGACTTTGAGAAGAACGTGATCCTGCTTGAACGCATAGCTGCGGACTGGCGTAAGACCAAGAATAAGGCTGAGGAAACCTTGTACCGCAGTTGGGAAATGGGCGACTTCAGTAATCTGATTTCCGAACTGGCAAATGCACATAGTCAACTTGGGATTGCTGAGGGTAGGTTAGGTCAATCGAAAAAGTATAAACACAAATTGCAAACGATGTACGATGAGTTTGGGATGGGCTATATCGACAGGAATGAGTTTGAGGGAGCGGCGGCTGGCGAGAGAATGCGGATTGAACAAACGACCCGCGAAGTAATGCGAACCGCTGGTCACATCGATATAATGATGAACTCCTGGAACCATTCGCGTAACCCGGCATCGCTTGAACAATTGAAAGTATTAGTTAAGAAACACCTTGACGTATGTTATGAGGCTGGTCTTTATCAAGGTGTCTATGAAGAGAATGCGCGTTATGCGCATCACATGGATCAGCTTATCAGGGCAACCGGGGGGCGCAAAGCCGTCGAAATGGTTGCCGAAGAGATGGGATACGAAATCCCAGAACTAGAGGGCGAACCACGCCCAGAACTTGCAGAGGCAAGTATGGAGAGGGAGTAGTAATGCCAGTAACACATATTAAATCAAAATGGATAGTTGGTGACCTGCACTTTACCCCAAAGGTAGCAGGCCTAGATCCCCAAATTGTTTTTGGGGTTGATGATACAGGGTTAGACGTTAAGTTCTTTGGAGCGACCTCTGGCTCATATATGCTCTGGGATCAGTCAGAAGACCACTTAGACCTGGAGGAAGCCACTATACAAGTTGGGGCGAGAGCGTCCGGGGGTGATGGAGTTACCATTGTTGCAACCGACGGCGGACAACAGCGCGCTTTGTTGGTATGCGTTGATGATGGCGGAGTCGCGCTAAGCACAGGTTGGTGTCAGGCTATCCTGGGAAGCACCGAGGTTTATACTGCGATTTCTACGGGAAATCCGAGCATCTTCGGCACTTCTGGAGAACTTTGGATAAACCACAACGTAACTTCAACGGGCAACCTTGCGGGGTTACAAGGAGCTGTGGTTTTGAAAACAGGTAAAACACTAACTGCTGGAAAAGCATTTGGTGTCACTCTCGGTTGTGTGTTCGTGAGCGGGGCCGTGCTTCACTCTACCTCTTTCACAGGTGGGGTACTCATCGGTGGACATTACGAAGGCACAATGGACGGAAAGATCGTTGGTATCTTTTTCGAGAACCCAACCGGAGCAACTCAGTATGATTATGCCTTCAAGTTTGGTCAGGATACCAAATATGCGGGGATGATTGCTTCGGGAGCTGTTGGCGGATCACAGACACATAAAGTCAAGGTACAAATGGGCACAACCGATATGTTCATTGCACTTAGTACTGCATAGTAAATAATGTGAGGGGGGGAAACCCCTCTCGAAAGGTGAATAATGGTAACTAAAATACAGGTAATCTACAATGACGACATACCTGTTGTGGGAGCTACGGTACTCGCTGGCGGGATCGGAGCGGCTGCTTTGACAACTACCGACCGAGGAAACGTTACTCTACCAGAACTGGACGAAGGCTGGGAGGGCTATGTTGATGTTCGGGTCGATGTCGGGGGGAGTTTGGCAACTGCTACGCTCCACATCATAGAGAGTGAAGTCAATATTATGAACTTGGGGACACCCCCAGAATAAAATTATCACAAGGAGAATAAAAAGTGAAAAAACTAGAACTGAAACAACTCCCAATGACACGCCCAGACGGGACTGAGGAAACTCTCAGCTATTGGGTACAGATCAATTCGCTTATGCGTATGCCTGCAAACCCCCAAGCAGGAGCGGATATTGAGGAAATAAGAAGTTCAATACGGGTCATTGACGTGCTGGAAAAGGCAGGGCAGGATGCGAAAGTTGTTGAGTTTGAGGACTCTGATTACGAGTTTCTTAAAACTAAAATCGCTGGAGCAAAATATACTTTTGCAGATCCCGCTATTGTCCAGTTTGTAGATGACGTAACCAAAGCAGGAGAGTAAATATGGCAGGAACTATTACAGCAGTAGAAAGTAGGGTTGGGTCCGTAGACCAGATTGTGTTTTCCTGGTTATCGGACGCCTCCGGGGATGGAACCGCAACAGCGACCACATATTCTTACAGTGGCGATTTGATAAAGGTTGTTATGGTCCCCGGCACTAGCGGCGAAGAGCCAGACGATCTATATGATGTGACGTTATCAGATGACAACGACCTTGATCTGCTTGCAGGTCAGGGAGTCGATTGTCCGAACACGGCAAATCTGGTTATCACGGGCGGGATGCTACCGGTGACACAAAGCGTGATCAGTCTAACGATTGCCGGTGGTGGAAATGCCGACACTGGTAAAGTCTATATTTATATAAGGTGAAATGGGATATAAACACAGAGCCACTCCGGTTCGCCTGTTCGCCAAAGACAAAGCATCGGGAGATGTAGAGTTACTCGCTAACGAACACGGCGAATTTCTCGTAATGAATGCTCGCCACTGGCACATGCACGAAGGCGATATGTTCACGGCACATATTGATAATGTGGTGACAAACATTGGCGAGATGACAGTAATTGCCTTCAACACACCAGCAACCGAGGAGATACATCTGTGGGCCACAGGGGCATCGACTCATGCGGGCGACTTGTATCTTTATGAGAATACGAGCATAGATGTTGATGAGGGAACCGACCAGACACCCGTAAACCGATACAGACCTGTGCCAATACCGACTTCGACACTTTTGTCGATAAAGACAACTCCAGTGGTGAACCAGGTTTCATACTACCTGGAGACGGCGGCAGCGGGAGCGAACATCACAACGACCACAGAGCTTGGCCATGAACCTATTCTTGGTGGGGCTGGCCCTAAAGCATTGGGCGGTGTAACCAATGAACAGTTTGGTTATCACCTGGCCGCCTCACAGCAATACGCAGTAATGATTGTGGCTGGTACGAACGACGATGCCACACATCACTTGAAGTTGTTATGGATTGAGGGATGATGACAGACATACTATTATTTGCGATCTTGATTGTGCTCATAATGCTCTGGTTGCGCCCAGAACGGGTTTTGATACATTTTTATAAGCGGATAAGAGGTTGGATCAAACACAGGGTTATCTGGCCGATCAGAAAAAAGTGGAGGAAACGATAAAATGGGATACGAATCAAGAAATCTAACGGATATCGGAGTAGTTACCACGAAGGGCAAAACTATCACGCAAACACCGGCTGTGACTACATCGCCTGCGTATACAGCGGGCGATAATGTAGGTGGATTGCTTACCTTTGCAGATGCGGCGGCTGAAACAGGACTCGGGGGGGTGATCAAGCAGGTCGAGATCATTGACGATGCGGGTCAGGATGTGGAACTGGAGTTGTGGTTATTTGACACCACACTCACGGCTGGAAACGACAACGCTGCCTGGGCTCCAACTGAGGCCCAACTTCATACAGAAGTAACCATTATAAGTACCGAAGATAGTGCTCAGGGCTGGATTGCTGGTGGTACACCGAGCGTGATTTCGATTGAGGTTGCCAGACGTTACGACTGCACTGGTACAAGTTTATTCGGTAGATTAGTGACTCGAGGAACACCCACATTTGCGGCGACAGATGACATTACTGTAAGAATAATGCTACTTCAGGATTAGGAGTAATATGGGATTACAACTTGGAACATGGCGCTCATTACTTGGTGTGGGCTTGGGTGTCCCTACCTGGAACTTTGACCCTGCGTTAATAACCTTCACCGAGAAGATGGCCAAGCGCACCGCGCCTGGGCCGTTTGCGGCCGCGCCTATCGTGCAGGGAAAGTTTGATGGGAGCGGGACGCCTGATACAATCGCTATTCCAACTGGCTCGGCTATATCGGGATTCTTTCATCCTAATATTGACCTAAACCAGGGTAGTATAGTTGTTTGGTGGATACCCGAAAAGAGTAACAACCCTTTACAGTCTAATGACGAATATTTTTTCCAACCCGACTTTGATTTTTATGCTACTTACGAACATAATAACGGACGAGTGCGTTTTTTTGTGGGAGGTCAAAACTGCACAAAAAGCCTACTATCAGTGGCTGGTACGACCTATTGTATTGTATTCAGATGGGATGCACAGAACAAACTTGACGGAACGAATTATGGATGTATTTCAATAAACGATGTCCATGCATTTGGTATGCCCAGTCAGCCTACTATTTCTGCTCCTATAAATCCTTATAATTTCGGAGCACATAGAGGCAGTGCTACACCATCTAACTCTATTTTGGAGGGTTATTCTGTTTATCGCCGTGTTCTCTACGACGGCACATACGGTATTGATGCTGTCAATGGGGATGAGATAAACCTTATTAGCGCAGGCGTAAAGCCAGAAGAGATTACAGGCGCAGACGACATATGCTTCCAGCTTCCAACAGATGGCAGCACAGGCGAGCTTGCGACTGGCACAGGCGAGGCGTGGAGCTGGCCGTGGGCGGATAATGAACTAACTAACTGGCATCTGCAAGATGATACCGCAGGTGCACCGGATAATTGGACGGCATACAATTCACCAACTTTAGCAGACGCAGAAACTGCCAATATATTATTCGGAACACGTAGTCAGAAAGTTAGTGTTGATGGTCAATTCGAGGGTATCTATCAAGATATTTCTGTAAGTGCAGGGGAAGATTACTGTATTTCTGCATGGGTAAAAGATAATGGTGCAAATCAAGGGGTATTAATTGAGGCATATGACCAAACGGGTTCTGCCTTAATTGTAGCTGTGAACTCTACAGATAGCGGTGCATGGGAAAACCTGACAACTTGTTTTGAGATTCCAGCTGGTTGTTCTACTGTAAGAGTTTCTATTATCAGCCTTGATAACGACACCTACGACTTCTACATCGCCCAAGTGCAGGTGCTGCCGAACCTGGTTGACAATGGAGGAATGGAGGGAGTCTACGACGACGAAAGCGGGGGCGGCGGCGGGACGATAGACGTTGCGCCTGGGTGGGCAAATTACAATTGTGAAACAGACGGAACGGATACACTAGACGAATCAGCTGACGCTCACAGCGGAAGTAAAAGTCAACAGATAAATGTTACTGTGGACAATGAAGGGATAATAGGAGACAATAATAGCTTCACACAATATAAGTGGCATGTGGTCACAGTTTGGATAAAAGGAACTTCTGGAGACGTCAGAATAAGTGACAGCCAAGCAGGTGCGTTCTTCTCTGAAGTTATCGTCGCCCCAGCGGCAGCATGGACGAGATATTCGTTTGTCACTTATGCAACTCTCGCACGAAAATTAAGAGTAACAGCGAACGCTGGAGCGGCAAACTTCCTGGTCGACGACGTATCTGTAATCGTTCTCGATGATGTATCCATCACCGTCACGCCTGCCTCCGAAGCCAACAGCACCGAGGACGGCGGCATCCGCGTGGACGGGCTGGATACGGCATTAAGTGCTCCGGTAACAGTAACAGCAAGTAAGGGCAAGTTGAATTTCTATATCACCAAACGACATGCGGCGGCTGATGTGGCTAAGTTAGGGGAGACTACACCTTATGAGTTACATTGGTATGAAGATGCTAACAATTATCTGTATATTTACTGGTCTGCGGCGAATACACTTGATGTGAAATACAACGCCCAGGGTGCAGGTGAACAAACCGGACAAGTTGATATGACCGGCGCATGGGCGGCAGGGGCGCGTAAGTTGGTGACACTTGAATGGGGCGGTAGTTCATGCAAACTGGACATAGATAGTGTTAATAAAATAACAATTGCTCAACCAGCATCGTTTACTGCGATGACAGCAAACTTTTATTTTGGTTCAGATAAAGACGGGGTTAATCAATCCGACTCCGTGTATGGAGCGACAAGTTAAGAGGAGTAACAAATGGCATATCAAGCAAGAGTTTTATCAAGCGAGACAGCAGCAAACGGAGATGTACACTTGGATGTATATATCGAGAGTGACCGCACAGGCGATTGGGTATTGATTCCATTGGGACATCGCACGCTAGTGCTAGACGGCGCGGCTGTCCTAGCCATCTGCAATAGCGGCGACACGCTGGCAAACAGGCGGTTGGCGGTCAAGGATTTGTTCGTGGAAGAGATTAAGTCCTGGGGCATCGACGAGTCAGACGACGCCAACGAGCAGTTAGTGGCGTTGCTGTACCAGGGATGGCCGCAGACTGTGGAGTTGTAAATGAGAATAAGATTTCTGACGGGCTATCGAGGACCCTACACCAGGAACACATTTTGTCCGGTGGGGACCGAGATGGAATTAGAGGAGGGGTATGCCGCCTGGTTATTGGACAATGGGTGGGCTCTACCAGTAGAGGTTGACGTTACCCAGGCGGCTATTAATTTGGCATTAGCGAACGAGATCCCCTTAGCTAAAGTGAGGGGCTCCGGCACAGACGGGCGTATCCTGATCAAAGATGTGGAATTGGCAATAGAAAGGCGGGAGGTTTAAGTGGCAATAACTCACGGCTATGGCGATCTTCCGGGCTATAAACAACGCTTCTTTGGTGACACAACCGATACCACTGATGACAACTTCTTGGAACCGATCATTGAGGCAACCAGTCGGCTAATAGATAATATCACAGATAGGCGATTTTATGGGTCGGATGGTGAGGTGCGTTATTACACGCCGCTGGATGCCAGGATGATATTTGTGGATGATCTGTTGGCAGTCGATTCGATAAAGACGGACGGCGATGGTGATCGAACTTATGAGACCACCTGGGACACAGGCGACTATGATTTGATGCCGTTGAACTCCAGTACAGATGTTGCGCCTTATACCTGGATCGAGATTTCTATTTTAGGTAATTACACATTCCCGGTTATGAGGGCAAGCGTAGAACTTACTGGCGACTTTGGATACTGTACTTCCACAGACCAGCCGACACCGATTACAGAGGCACTCTATCTTGGTGCTCATCGGGCGGCGAAGCGACTGGCGACACCGTTGGGTGTAAGCGGATCCCCAAGAACTGCTCAAATAAGCGTTGAAGTAGAAGCACTAAGGTTTGATCCTGACTTCTTGGAAAAGATTGATCCGTATACTAGGAAGGTGTAATGACAACTATTGATGTAACCGATAAAGTAGATTTTGGGGCAATTGATGATGAATGCTTGCCATTAATTCAGTGTGTCTGTGGAGAGAAGTTTGCCCATTGGGCTTTAATATTGAGTATTTATCCTGACGATGCGACCAAGTGTCCGAGCTGTAACCGTCAGCTCTATTTTAGATCAAGCGTACGGGTTTATCAGGTAAACGAGGTTGATGAATGACAATAGAGGCAGCAATTCAGGAGATGGTCGATGTGGTGAACGGCGTTACGGGTATGCGGAACGTTCCCGATGCTCCACCTGATAGCAATGATCAGTTTCCTTTTGCGACCTTGATACCTGCGTCTGGCAGGTTTGAAATGGCGGGTGGGTTCCTGACTAGTTGGCATGACGTGGAGATCCATTTGCACGTTGAGAGAGCGAAGGGAAAAGGGTTATCTGGAGCATATGTTCAGATTATTCCGTTATTGTCGTCTATTCCAACGGCGTTGATGGATGCGCTTGCTGATGGCAGTCTTACTTATACTTGGGAGAATGATATTACATATGTCTGGGAACCGTCCTCCTGGCAAAATACGCCGACACTGGCGTTCATATTCACGGTTGAAGGGGTGAAGGTACAGGGTAGTTTAGAATGAGCAAAGTTGCCGATGTTGATATTAGCGATACTCTTATGGTTGATTGGCTTTACTTGCCAGAAAACACCAAAATTATTGGGGCTGAGTATAACCATATAAGGCATTGCGTAACTCTAAGGGTTGTCAACCCCAATTTACCTAATGCGGTCGAGGGAGATGGCGTTCCTCGTTGTAATGCGCTGTTCAGAAAAAACGATGAAGGGCAGATCGAGTTTACCGGATGGCAATTAAAATCATGAGCGATAACGGAAATGACTATAAACCTGATTACTCGGTACTGAAACAATGGCCGGTATCGCTGTGGGAGTGGCCTCGGATAGCAATATATATTCCCTGGCCTGCTGCGCTACCATTTGCAGCGGATGTAGTTAGTGGTTTCATTGAAATCGCCAGACATGGCACAATGTTTATGCACTTGCCCTATGGGTTCACCGACCGGATGCGGAATGAGGCGGCTAAACAATTTTTGTTATCTGACTACACACACTTATTAATGCTAGACAGCGACCACGTTCATCCGGCTGATATTGTGCAGAAATTGGCAAAGCATGTTATTGAGGACCCCGAGCGGTTGATAATAGGCGGGATAAACTTTAAGCGAAGTGCACCTTATAGTCCTTGTGCTTGGGTTTATAGTGACGAGAACAAAGACAAGATTTATCGGGTACACGAATGGGATGCAGGATTAATTGAAGTTGCTAGATTAGGGAGTGGATCGATGCTGATTGCTAGAGAAGCATTTGAGCAGACAGGTTTTCCCTGGTTCGTGAATGAGCCCCACATGGAGAATGAACAACTCGGTTCTCACGATAACTATTTCTGTAAGTTGGCTGTAAAGGCGGGCATAAAAATATATTGTGATTTTAATGCGAATAGCCCGCACATGGGAAGGCATCGGGTTACAGAACAAACTTACCGGACATTCTGTGAGGTCAACCCGATCCCACGGGAGGAGTTGATTGATGCCTAAAATCAATAATAGCGAATTACAAAAGAGGCTAAGAAATAGATGGCCTGGTATTTTGGCTAGAGCCCAGGAACTTAGGTGTAAATATCCTGATCCTATTCAAGCATTGAGCGATCTGCTTAATAATATCTTGATAGACAGGGATACATGGAAAGAAGTTGTGGAGGAGCCTTATGCCTAAAATGAAATATATCGGTCAGGGTAAATGGCTGCGGGGAGTTCCGGCCAGAGACTTGAGCGTTGAGGAAGTCAAAAAGCATGGCGGCGTTAAGGCACTTGAACAGACCGGGCTATATAAAACATTACAAAGACGGATAAAGGTAAAGAAGTCACCAGGGTTAGACAACGAACAATTTTTACCAGTAAAAGAAATGGATACCGGGGAGGTAGACAATGGCTGAATTAACAGGAGTAAAGAAATTACGCAGATTACAGATGGGTAGAGAGGGGACACCAGGATCAGCGGTTGAAGCAACAGATACCTGGCGTGGAACAGGAACGATTGAGGATGGGACAGTTGTGATATTTCCTGATGAGGATGTTGGGTTGTATCCGCAAACGACCCGCTCATATATTCCCAGCAAAGTCGCACGGTTAACAATGGACGAAACGCCTGCCACGTTCAAACAGATAAGGCACATTTTTGAGGCGGGTATCCAGACTGCGGTATCTTCCGCTGATGGTGCCGGGGCTGGATGGAAATGGTCTTATCCACTGCCTTCAACAGTATCAGACACGCTCAAAACGTACACAATCGAAGGTGGGGATAATATCGAATGCGAGGAAATGGAGTACGCCTTTGTGGAACATTTCAATTTATCCGGCGCTCCAGGCGAGGCAGTAATGCTGACCGCTGATTGGGTAGGACGGCAAGTATCCACCTCGGTATTTACCAGCACAGCCACTTGTCTTTTACCTGCGGTTGAGGAAATACTTTTCTCGTTAGGTAAAATCTATATTGATAATGATACGCTGACTGCAACCGAAACTCGCAACCAACTAACTAACACCTGGTTGGAGTTTAATCTGGACGTTGTGACTGGATGGCAGCCAGTAACAACCGGGGATGGGGCACTTTATTTTACATACATCAAAAACGTTAAGCCAGAAGTTACGCTTGATGTTGTATTCGAGCATAATGCGGCGGCATTAGTCGAAAAAGATGATTGGAAAACCCAACAGGGCAAGGTGTTGCGAATGACCTTTTTGGGATCCACGTTCACGGCAGGGACAAGCTTTGAAAATGAAACCCTGCGAATAGATCTGGCGGGCAAGTTCGAGAAATTCGAGAAAATAGGCGAACGAGCAGGCAATGATGTGCTGGAAGCGACTTTTAAGGCGGGTTATTCGTCTGTCTCTGCTACGTTTGCCGAGTTCTTCATGGTTGTTTCGGATTCTGCGGTTGATTAGGGAGATAGGTAATGGCTGAATTAACAGGAGTTAAAAAACTAAGGCGCTTACAGCTTGGTAGAGAAATAGCAGGTAGTCCTGGGGGTGAGGTTGACGCAACTGCTACTTGGCGGGGTATGGGGACAATCGAAGACGGAACGGTTGTAACATTCCCGGACGAGGATATTGGATTCTATCCTGGCACAAATCGTTCTTATGTTGCTAGTGAAGTGGCACGACTTACGATGGACGAAACACCCGCCACGTATGAGCAAATACTGCACATCTTTGATGCAGGCATTAATGCTTCAACTGCGGATCGGGATGGGTCGTCGGGGGGGTACAGATATACCTATGTTTTCCCAACAACGGTAAGTGATACACTGACGACCTATACGATAGAGGGTGGGGACAATATCGAGGAAGAGCAAATGTTGTACTCGTTCGTAGAACACTTCAGGCTCTCGGGTGCTCCCGGTGAAGCGGTGATGTTGTCCGCAGACTGGATTGGTCGGCAGGTAAGCACAGGAGCTTACACAAGCACCTGCGCTGATACTATCCTGGAGGTAGAAGAAATCCTGTTCACCAAAGGTAAATTATATATTGATCACGATACATTCACTGGCGGGGTTGCCACAAGCCAAGCGACTGCTACCTGGTTAGAATTTAATATGGACGTGAAGACTGGTTGGCAACCGGTCACGACGGCCGATGGTGAGCTTTACTTTACATACATTAAAAACATAGGACCCGAAATTACCCTCGATCTGGTACTTGAACATAATGCGACTTCTATCGCAGAGGTAAAAGATACTTGGAAAACTCAGGAAGGCAAGATTTTGAGGATGACTTTTGAGGGATCGGCTTTCACAACCACCGGAACAAGTTTCACGAAACATACTCTGCGGATTGACCTCGCTGGTAAATTCGAGAAGGTAGAAAAGATCGGAGAACGTAACGGGAACGATGTACTAGAAGCGACCTTCAAGGGAGCTTACTCAGAGGGAGCAGACAAGTATGCCACTATTCTAGCCGTAGTTCAAGGATCGGCAATCCAATAAAAGGAACCCCAATGACTTTGATTAAGCATAAAGGATTAGGACTATCAACCGAACTAAAAGAATTGACTCAGCGTGATCTGGAGCGGTTCTACGCCAAACAGCGGGAGGTTGAACTAGACGCGGAGAATATATCGCTGCCCGAATACGCTGGAACTGTGATACGCATTGCGTCTGAGTTAGACTTCTTTTCTGAGCGGTTTGAGGATATAGACGATTGGAAACCTGCCAAGACAATACTCCTCAAAGATGAGCTTGCTAGAGCAATTGTTGAGGCGATAAAAATACCCCCGGAATGATCCGGGCGGTGGTGGATCATATTAATGAACCAGAGAAAAAACCACCTCCGCCAGAATTGACCCTTGCACTTCAATGTGATCAGTGGGGGTCACTACCCGAGCCCGGGGGTGTGCGCGATCAGCGGATAGGAGAACTATCAAGAATGACTACTGCACTTAACGTTTATCGTGCCGTGAAGGGATTCCGGGATGCCCAGGGGAAAAAGGGTAAAAAGGCGTGGCGCGATGCAAACCCACAGGCATACCAAATCTATCTTGATGTAGTGGATCTAAAAGATGGCTAAGAGTAAACTTGAAATATATGTAACCGCTACTACCGACAAGGCTGTTCAGGCAATGAACAAGCTTGGCACGGCAACCGGGGACGTGGACAAGAAAGCTGGCGGCCTAAGTAAAGGGTTTGGTATTCTTGATGGTGTCATGTTGTCGCTGGGCGGCATGGCGGTTAATATGGGGATGAAGCTCGCGAAGTCTATTCCTGAAATGATAAATTTGGGAATCGCATCTGATCAGGCTAAACTTGCTCTCATCGGTTACGCGGGCAGTAGCGCAGAGGCGGAAAAATTCACAATCGCTGTTGGCAATGCTGCCAATGGCACTATCTCCGAATTGGACGCAATGCAGAATGCAGCGCGATTGTTGTCAATGGGGTTGGCGATCAATACAACAGAGGCTGCAAAATTAACAGAGATGGCAATAACCCTAGGTGCATCAATGGGGAAAGGGCCTGCAAAAGCATTCGAAGACTTTACCCTGATGCTTGCCAACCAATCTATCCCACGCCTGGATACTTTTGGTATTAGTGCCGGACAGGTTCGTGAACGAATGGAGCAACTTGCTGACGAAAATAAAAATATGGATCGTCAGACCCGCTTCATGATTGCCACGATGGAGATTGGCGAAGTTGCACTAAATAAGTTGGGTGAGGCGGGGTTTGAAGCGGGAACCGATATTGATAGACTTACATCACAAATTGATGATTTGAAAGTTGAGATTGGACAAAAACTTGCTCCTGTTGCCTCGGGTGTTGCTGGCGATATTCTTAGAGTGTTTGGGGAAATAGAAAAACAGAGCATCAAACTTAACGATGAGGTTGCAAATACCACCAGCACTTTCGGGGAATGGAAGAGGACATTGGGGTTATCCGTTCAGTTTTGGGCATTATTAAATCCTGAATTCAATGAATACCTAAGAACTACCGAATATCTTAATGCCGAGGTGGAGCAAGGCACTCGCACGATGGACGGTTGGTCGGCGGGCATCCATGACAATATATTCGCAGTAGAGGAGGCAGAGGAGGCCATTAGAAATTATGCCGGTGAACTCGATACACTCTCTGAGATTGTAGATAACAAAGTTGGTCAGGCTTATGACCGCTTCATAGAAAAGCAGGATGATTTGAACGAAAGTATTGCCGATCTTGAGGGTGAGATCTTAGAGTTGGAGGGGGCGGAGTATATAACCCCCGACCAGTTAAAGCAAATAGAAAGCGCTAATACCGATATTGAGTTTTGGGAGGGATGGGTAGAAAAATTAGAAGGACAGATTGATGAGCTTAATAAATATTCGCTCTTAACCGACGAACAAAAGGCGCAACTCGCCCAGGCAAATGCTGACCTAGAAACTGCAAAAGGGAATGTTGAGGGCGCAGAGGAAAGCATTGAGGGTTTAAACGAACTCAAATTGGTAACTGAGGATCAAGCCGGACAATTAGATTCGCTCAACGAAAAACTGGGTGAGCAGCAAGAGAAGATAAAGGAGAACGAAGAGGCCTTTGATAAGCAAACCAAAAAGATGATATTCAATATGCTCGCTCAGAAATTGGCAGCTTCTGAAGTAGGTGAGGAGATACAAGTAAAACTCTTGACTAAGGTTGCAGAAGGATTTGATCTTATGAATGATGCTCAAATCACCGCAACCACAGGTATCATAGAGGGGATCGGAGCAATAGGTGAAGATGGTTCTGTAAAAAAATCGTATGATATTATTATGGATCTTGCCGGATTGCCTGCCGAGAAAACTTTTACCATGAATGTCGCCGTAAATTATAACGTTCAGGACATTCAAACTCTATCTGGCTCAAATTTCCAACACGGCGGTTCCTTCACCGTAGGCGGCCAGGGTGTTGACCAGACGCCGGTATCGTTCATGGCGACACGCGGCGAACGGGTGACGATCACCCCTCCAGGTGCGAAGAGAGGGGGCGGTAGGAATATAGTTATCAACTTCAGTGGTCCCGTATATGGCGACAAGTACGAACTCGAACGGGTAATATTGCCCATTGTTGAAAAGGGTATCCGGGCTGATCAGGCGAGGAATTAGGAGATATTATGGCAGGAACAAAGATTAGTGATGCGACCACAACCACACCAGTAGGCACGGATATGATTCCGTTTGAGCGGGTAGCTGACGCGACGGCACGGCACATGACGGGTGCGGCGTATTTAGCTTGGTTCTGTAACCAAACCCTGGTATTCAATGAGAGCGGGGCGGATGTGGATTTCCGGTTCGAGGGGGGCAATGAGGAAAACCTGCTGGTCTTGGATGGCGGAAATGACAACATAACAATCGGGGCGGCACCGGTTTCTGCTCATTACGATTTGATGTTGGCAAGGGTTGGTGTTCTGGGTTTGAAAGAAACCACAACTCCAACCGCCGACATAAATCACGGGAAGGTATATACAAAGACGGATAATATACTATATTTTCAGGATGGGGCAGGAGCAGAACACGATATAGCAATTGGAAGTGAGCTGAACCTGGGGACGATGATAGAAAAGACACTGGATAGCAATACCAACGGGGTAATTGCGACGGCAGGACTATCATCAATCAAGATTGACACTTATGATGATCAAGCGACCGGCGATCTTGAAACTATCAATGGGGGAACGGAGGGAGACATATTGGTTATTAGGGCAGCCGTTGGCACGAGAACAATTGTGGTCAAGCATAATGCAGACAACGTTTTCCTCCGAGGGGCGGCGGACGTTGACCTGGACGATCTAAACAAGTTTATGTTACTTTTTTATTCCCCTGCGGGTAAATGGCATCAGTTTTTATAAGGTGGTTATTTAATGACAGATCCAATATACCCAATCCTATTACCGAACGGCTCAGACAATTGGCTATTCGGAGACGGCAAAGATATTGTATGGCGATACTCGGGGGACATCGCCTGGTCGTTCGTGGTTGATTGGGATAATGACGGTGTCTTTGATGGCAGCGGAGACGAGGCTAGTCGCGTGGTCGCAGTATCCACATCCAGGGGACGCGAATATAGATTTCGCTCCGATGGCAGGGGGTACAACTATCCTCGCATCGGCAGGGCAACGGTTACACTGGATAACCACGATGGTAGATACGATCCCTATAATGCAGGTGGGGCTCTATACGGCAACCTGCTCCCGGGGAGACGGTTCAAGCTAGTATTCCATGATAATGTAAATGCAACTAGCTATAATGTCATTCATGGTTTTATCGAGGACATCGATCCTATCTCTGGAACTGATTATGTGCATATAAGTTGCGTTGATGATCTAAAACTATTTCAGGAGTTCGATCTGGAAGCCGATCTTTTAGAGGGGGCGGATGTTGCCGCAATAATCGCCGCAATTCTGACAGACATGGCATGGGCTCCGGCGTCGTCGATTGATGATATTGATTCTGATATTGTAGGCTTCTGGTGGGCATCCGACATATCCGCGCTGAAGATGTTAGAGCAGTTGAGCGATAGCGTATTGGGAATATTCTTTATAGCCAATGACGGAGAATTCAGATTCTATTCCAGGCATCATTCATACTCATCTGTGACTACCCTGACCTCGGATGAAGTATTAAAAAAGATACCACTTCCCCAACCCTGGGAGACGGTTAGGAATTACATTAAGGTGAAAGCGTATCCTAGGGAAAAGGCCGATACATCAGGGAGCGCCGAGACGTTGTGGGAATTATTCGACGTACCATATATTGAACCAGAAGCAACGTTGACCTTCTGGGCTGAGAATTATTCGAGCGGTGAGCTTATCCCCGCCGAGATGATTGCACTCACAACGGCGGACTATACAGCCAATTCAGCTTCTGGTGGGGACAGCACGGATATGACGGATGATTTAGTGGTTGTGGACACCCCAATCTCGATTACTAAAAAGATAGCGGTTACGAACAGCGACACGGCTACTGTCGCTTACCTGACCAAACTAGAATCTAAGGGCTTCCCAATAACCACAACTCCAACGGTGGTCATAAAAGAGAGCACCAGCTCGCAAAACACCTATGGGGAAAACCGGTTTATCCTTGACAACGAGTGGATCCAAAACAGCAACCTGGCTGACGATTTCGCCAACTTCCTGAGGGTGGATTTATCGACACCAGACGCAAGCCCTACGGTCTACATTGAGAATAGACCCGACATTCAGTTTGCGCTTGACTTATTCGACATCGCCACGCTAGACATCACAGCATTAACCATCTCGGGCGAGTACCATGCAGCTTATATTGAGCACAGATGGACGGCGGGCGGAGGCGTATTGACCAAGATCAAGTTCGAACCCTCGGTAAATTATCAAGATAATTATTGGGTGTTCCCCACAAAAGTAGGAGAAACCTCCATATTTGGATACTAATATGAATACAGACGAAAAGATATTCGACGCTGATGATTTAGCTAAACGAGACGGAACCAACACACACCAGGAATGGATCAACAAGGTGTGCAGGGATAGAACCAGAAAGAACCTGCTTGATACCCCCTTTACTGGCAAGGTATCCGGTGATCCTGCATTCGCATTTGTGGACTTCGGGAGATGGCTGGCTCATTGTCCTGACTGTAACGGGGCTGAGTATGTGAGCTTCGAGGATAAAATATTCTACTGCTTTAGTTGTGGGAACTACAACAATCACGGGGATGGGAGACCTGTAAAATTCCCTCGTAACAGAAAGGCAATCGAGCAAGAACTTTTAAAACGCCCTCAGTTATTCACGGCGGGCGGCAATCCGCTTGCAAGGCAGTTCCACGCTCGGGCAAAGCTTCCACATTTATCGAGAACATGGAACACAGATGAGACACTTGAAGACTTGCAAGAGCAGCGCGTTAGCTTAGTGGAGAAGCTCAAGAGTAAATAATGGCTTACACAGACATTCCAACCGTTTCAGTTGGCGACCTTTACACGGCAGCCAATTTCAATACCCACCTGCGAGACAACTTTGCTGCGGGTATCCCGGATGCGTTCACCGCTCAGGGAGATATTGGGATTGGTGCTGGAGTGGACACCATTGGAACACTGGCATTGGGAACGGCGGGGCAAGCCCTAACTGCTGATTTGGCTCAAACTCTGGGGGTGAAGTGGGCAGGGATTCCGAGCTTCTTTGACTGGTTCACATTTGGGGCTTTTGCCTGCGCCTCTTTGGATAACGCCGCTCTTGATTCTACTGATACTTTCGGACAGATAACCATTAGCGATATCCCAACCTGTTTTGGCATTCCAGATACAGGAGCGCATTTGTATTTAACCTCCCTGTCGGTTTTGAATACTGATTCCGGGGGATATAGTGGCTCGGTTACATTACGGGAATATTTTGTTCCTAACACACCCTATATGATAACGAGGTGTCTTGGGGGAAGTGATGCCGAAACTACTAGTCAGGTTTGGAATACCCAGGCTGGTTTAATGGTGTCCGATATCTCACAAAATGTTGCCTTGGGTTGGACTCCCCTAGCAGGGTTAACCGTGACTGTAAAAATCTGGGGGTATGCCTGATGGCTTTCACGACACTCCCCACATACAGCACCGGCGATAGTGTCACAGCCGCCAACTGGAACACTTATGTTAAGAATAATTTTGCGGCTATGCCTCCCGATGTGTTCACGGCAACAGGCGAGATACTTGTCGGTGAAGGGGCTGATACAGGGGGGCTACTCTCTCCAAGTAGTACCGGAAACCTCCTAATAGTTGATACTGCCGAGACCTTGGGAGTGAAATACAGCGATACTTTTGTTATTGCCCCCTTCACCTTTGCCACTTATAACAACGCTGACTACAACAATGACACCTTTGGGGGATCAACAATTATAATAAGTATTCACGATGCGTCAGGCTACAATGTCCCCGCAACCGCAAAAATGCTTATTGCAAGATTGAGGGTTGTTTGGAACGCCGGTTCTACCAATGATTATGTCTCAATAACGAACACAAGCGATTCCGATATGGAAATGCTCAGGATTGATTATAACCCGTTCGGGATCGGGATTGCAATGTTTCAGACGGGGTTTGTGGTTCCCGCAAGCGGAAATCTCATATTGGAGATCACGGATTCCTCTGATGTGACACTGGGCTTAAGATTTACGGGGTATTTAACCACATGACTTATACCGCAGTTCCAACCGTGGCAACGGGTGATGTTTGGACGGCCTCTAACCACAATCTCTATATTCGAGATAATTTTAGGGCAACCGTGCCAGATCAAGTTACAACGAAAGGGGAGCTGGTTGTCGGGGGTGGGGCAAATACCCTGGAGTTACTTACGGTGGGGGCGGACAATCAAATACTTCACGGAGACATAACTTGGGTTAATATTGTCAATTTCTTAGATTTTGGCTCATCTGGATTTGGTGCTGATGGATCATTTAGCTCATCAGGGTCTGGCAATTATCACGTCCCGACCGTTTTTACTGATGTACCCGAAGGGGCAAACTGGATTTATTGTTTGATTGAGAGATATCAAGGGGCATCTACGGGATTTTTTGCGTTATACCCCAGTTATGATACAACCGTTGAGTCAATGAGAGTTAATGTGTATGATGACGATACTAATACTAATCCCAGGTATTCTCAATGTCATGGAATAATGCCCCTGGATAGTACGGGAGGATTGTTTTATTTGGCCACAGATGGCGCCGTAGAGTGCAGTTTACGAGTATTTGCCTGGATGTATTAACTAATCCTAATCCCATGCCCCTTCCCCTTCCATCCATCACCGACCAGGAGGTCCCCACTTGAACAAATTTAGTGTTAAGTATCAGAACAATGTACTCGCGATAGACTTCCCGAACGTTAGAAAAGGCTGGGAACAATGGATGCTCTGGTCTAGCGACCGGCATCACGACAATGTTCTGTGCAGACATGATCTGGAATTGAAGCACCTAAAAAAAGCGCAGGAGCGGGATGCGCTCATCTTTGATAACGGTGATCTCCATTGTGCGATGCAGGGCAAGTACGATAAACGCTCTGACAAGGACGTGCTGCGCCCTGAAGATAAACGGGTGGATTATTTAGACGCCATTAGCGAACACGCTATAGATTTTTACAAACCGTATGCACCCAACTTTGTCCTCATCGGCGAGGGAAACCATGAAAGGAGTATCGAGAAACACCACGGGACGAATCTAACCAAGCGATTAGTTGATGGATTAAATAAAAATGGGGGAAATGTTTTTCAGGGCAACTATGGGGGCTGGGTGAGGTTGCAGTTCACCATACACGGGACCAATCAGACCTCCAGGAATATAAAATACTACCACGGCAAACACGCTTCGAACGCTCCTGTAACAAGGGGCGTGATCGATACAGCCAGACTCGCAGTATATCTACCAGATGCGGATTTTGTTTTCACGGCTCACTCACACGATACCTGGTATGTGCCGATCCGCAGGGAACGGGTATCGCAAGCGGGGGTAATCTATTTCGATTACGTCCACTTTCTGAGAACGACAACCTATAAAGATGAGTATCAATTGGGGGAGAAGGGGTTTGCGGTTGAGCAGGGGAAGCCGCCTAAGCCACTGGGGGCTGCCTGGTTGCGTTTTTATTACGAGGATAATACCGTTAAGTGTGATCCGATGTTAGCGGTGCTTTAGATTATTCTAAACTATCCCAAATATGAAAATGTGAGCAGGTATGTTCTTCGGGTGTGCCTATCATAACTAGTATACTCTGACTTTCTAAAAAGCCCAGCCGATCTGGTTCTTTGTGATTAAGCCTCAACCATTGCTCTTCATAATATCCATTAGAACTACATCGACCCACAACATTCCCGTCTCGAATTTCAGAATATCTCCAATGTTTGCAATTCTTACATATATTCATACCCATATTATATCCTCAAGTGTGATCCGATGTTAGCGGTGCTGTAATTTCCCGCTCTGCAACTATTTTGTATCTTGTGATATCCATTACGTACCTTCTCTTCCAGGGCGATCCGCTCCATCTGATTCGATATTCATGCTCTACACAATAATCAAATGCTTTGGTGCGA
>SDBT01002604.1_pt1 | contig 31705 bp, 11 predicted proteins | sample 2277101 | NCBI WGS metagenome assembly SDBT01 (sample SAMN10404973, study PRJNA504765) | marine sediment metagenome | isolation source: marine sediment core GS10_PC15, 103 cmbsf | place: Arctic Ocean: Southern Knipovich Ridge | collected 2010 | reverse complement strand
CCCGATCATAAACTGGGCTCTGCCTGCCCTGAAATCATTAGGGAATTCCTTCAGGAAATGTATGAATCCGTTTATTGCCTCTTCTATATTGCCTTTTCTATAAGCAGAACTGGCGAACTTATATTCAGTGACGGCATCCATCTCCCTCATCTTTGCTCCTGCTATCGACAAAGGAATGAGAAGGAGTATCGCAATGATTACTGAAATTTTTCTCATATTTTTGAACATTTTACTTCTCCTCTTATCTCCCGAAAATCCCCTCTCCCTTTGGGGAGAGGGTTAGGGTGAGGGTCTTCACTCAACACCCTCAGTGAGTTCTTCTCCGCTTACTCTCATTTCTATCGGCGTCTCTTCTTGAGGGAATGATTGGAGCTTTATCTCTCCTTTATCAACCCACTGTCTATCATTTTTATACACAACGGTAAATTCGTAGATATAGTCTCCCCTCTTTACCGGCCTGCCCACCTCGTCACAAACATCCCACCTGATAATTTCAGGTGGACGGGTCTCCCCGGAGAAAGTCTTCTGCACTTCTCCCTCTGCATCTTTTATCTCCAGAATCCACTTCTTTACAGTAATTGAAGGAATATCAGCAGAAAATTCGAGTTCATTGGTTAAAGCGTCAAGCCCATAGGTGTTTTCCGTCTTCAAAATGGGATTCGCACTTGCCTTATAGATATTTCCCCAGCTAAAGGTAAGGGCAAATTTGTGGAGATTCCCCAGGTCATGAGAACTAAAGGCATAATCTACAGTGAAAAATTTTATCTTCAGTCCCAATCCACAGGTAAAAGATTGCAAGTGGTTAAATCCTAACCTCAAATCTACCCTTTTCAAAGAAGGCGAGGTAGGCTTATCCCAGGGAGAAAACTCTACTCCTGTACAGAAGTATGCCTTCTCGCGAACGAGCTTATTGATATCTGCGGTCAGGGTAAGGCGGTTAGAGAATGCCTTCAATGCCAGACCAGCTTTCAAATTCATCTCATACACATCAGGGTCATATCTTAGAGTCACCTTTGGCTGCAAGACATTTTGCAGGGCTAACCCGATGTTCAGTTCGTCTAATGGCTGATAAAGTATCCCCAAATCTATTCCCATGCCATTCCCTGAATACTTCATCACTCGCTGATGAATCAGCTTCAAACTTGCTCCCAGGGAGAGACGTTCATAAACCTTATTTGCGTAAGAAATAATTACCGCATTCTTAAGTATCAACTTATTCGTGCTAATCACATTCCCGTACTCGTTGACTTCATCATATCCTCCCGAATGGAGAAGAACATTGGAAATAGCTAAAGTTCCCATCCTTCGCAGGGGATGAACATAGGAGAGGAAGTTATAATTAGTCTTTTCAAAGAATGGAGCATACATAGAAAGAAACTGGTGTTCATCAATCTGCGTTAATGCTCCCGGATTCCAATAAGGAGCACTGGCCTCATCTGCCAGGGCTACATAGGCTCCTCCCATTGCTAAAGACCTCGCTCCCGCCCCATACTGTAGATAGTCGTTGGCCATTCCGTAGTAATTATCTGCCCTGGCGAATTGCCAGTGCATAGCGAAAATTAATACCAAAATAAGAAAACGCAGACTGAAGTCTGCTACTCCAAATAGTCTAAAAACCTTCTTTTCCATTTTCTTCTCCCCCTATTTTGAACCACGCAACCTGAAGGTTGCGGCTACCTATTTGGCCACAGCAATCTTCCTTAACATATGCCTCTTCTCTCTCTCAATCCAGACGCGGCAGATATAGCCTCCATTTCCCACCACTTCTCCACTGAGGTTCCTTCCATCCCAGGGAACGCTATTCGCCTTGCTACCACCATTTTCTCCTGCTGGATAACTCTCACGCCAGACCTCTTGACCGAAAAGGTCGTAAATTGTGATGGTTACATTGGAAGGCTCCTCGAGATTATATTCTATTAGAGTACTCTTTTTACCTGCACAGAACGGGTTGGGTCGATTGAGGACTCCATCCGCGCCAGCGCTAAAGAAAGAGACATAAATTGTCTTGCTCTCATTTATCTCTTCTTTATGCCCGTACTTATCTATTCCGTAATACTCAATAGTATGGGCTCCTGGAGAAAGGGCAAATGGTTCAACATAGGTCTTCCAGTCGGCACCATTGTCTCTATAAAGGATGGTCTCTGCTACAATATCAGATGTACACATAATACTTATAAGCGTACTACTTCTCGAATATAGTGCTTCATTCATTTCATTATACACTCCGTCTAATTTCATTACTGTTTCTGGTGCACCGATAACTTCAATGTCAGCAGTGCGTCCCAGTGCAGATGCAGGGTTATAGACCTTGGCATCGGAAGCTTCAATATAGATATCATGAGCAAGGTTGTAACTCTGAATAACGGTTATTGTTCCCCCCTGTAAATAGAGACTTTTTATCTTCAATTCTCCTTCAGCCGGCGTCCCTACAGGAGAAGAACAGGCAACCAATTTTACCTGTCTGGCATATTCATTGGGAGTGATAGGGTTTTCCGCTCCGGTATCAATTAATCTAACCGTAAGAGAAAATTCTTTACCAGCTTCCACCTTTCCAGGAGCCTCCAAGTCATAGCGCAGCCCCACTGGCCTGATGTCTATAACATCAGTATATGCTGCAGGACGACCAAAATCATCGGTTACCCTGAAATAAATCTTTCCTACTGTATCATATCTTACCCAGATTTCTGCTTGCCCATTGTTCAGCGCTGATGCCCCTCCCACTTTCGTCCATTTGCCTGGAGCATCTTCACCACTAACTGTACAGGGAGTCAATATGAATGTATTGTTCGCCCCGCTTTTAGGCAGACCTGTCTCGGGGTCGACGAGTTCAATAATCAATTTAAATGGGTCGATAGTTCTGGCACCAGAAACAGTGCTGGTAATCCGGTACTCAGCTACTTCCATGGGAATGGTAACAGATTGGGGTTCTAAACCAGTTGGGCTTTTAGCTTCTGCCTTGAGAGTAAAAGATGAACCCGCTTGATGGGGAGTAACGATGAAAGTTGCCTGCCCAAAAGTAAACGATGATTCCACAGGGTTAGAACTGAAAGAACTGTTCGAGGATAGATAAACAGAGCCTCCACTGAATCCATCGACCAGATTCCAGTACTGGTCTACAGCCTGAACCGTGACCAGAAAATCGATTTCAGTTCCCTGAACCTGGATGTTGTCACTATTCTTACCAGTCTCAATATAGGCCATCTCGCCCGGCCTCGGCTCTTCACCTGGGACCAAAATCTGCAACTTCTTTAGTTCTCCTGGTATAAACTTGAAAGGAAGGCTCGAATTATCCTCGGCCACTGGGTCATAAATTTGAGCATCGGAAGCTTTTATAGAAATTGTTTCTGCCTTTGTATACCACTGGTTAGTAATCTTCCACATGCCTCTGGATAGCCCTACATTAGTAACATAAAGACGCCCTTCCCTTCCAGGCTCTGCGCCAGAAATAGGAACCAGATTGACTTCCCTGTCCCTGCTAGGTACTACTTTCCCGGTCCCGATGTCAATCAGGCTTACAGTCATCTCAAATACTTCCCCTGCAGTAGCTTCACCAGGCACATCTACTGTATACCTCAGCCCCGTCTCACGAACATCTATGCCAGAGCTGAACACAGGCCCTCTCCCAAAAGTATCACTCACTGCTATAGAGATTACTTCCACTATATCGTAACTCTGGTCAAAAGTGGCTTCTCCATTGGTTAATTTATAGTCTTCTACTCCCAAACCATTTGGATTTGTAGCCGGAGAGTGGTCTATCGCTAAGCAGGGGGTCATCGTGAACCAGTTATTAGCATCTGTCACTGTAGCGCCACCCGTATCTACCAGTTTAACTTTCATGGAAAATACATTTGTCGATAAGGTGCCAGCCTTACAAGAAGTGGGCACTTCTACAACATATCCATAACCTCTATCTACATGAATCATTACTGTATCCTGGTTGACAAAGGGAGGAGGCTGAAGACTTATGGCAGTGACGTCTATATCATCATTATTCCCGTCAAGCCATATGGTAAAGTTCATTACACCCGCTACAAAAGGCTTGGGTGTATATCTGGCGTCCAGACCAGTATCTTTCACAGAAATTAAATCGATGCTTTCTCCATTCATAGTAGGCACCAAATTCCAGTGTTGGTCAACCGCCCTAACTGTAAGGTCGAAACTCACCCCTGCTACCTGAGATTGAACGACTCCTATTTTTCCCAGCTCGCTCCCGGGGTCTGGAACTTCATCAGGAGCAATTATCTGCAATTTATCAAAAGCCCCTGGATTTACATCAATTGTACTGCTATCATTGATGCCAGTTCCTAAGTCTGTAGCAATTAGAACCTGTCCGGTGGCTGCTGTTTTAAGAGTTGTCCAGAAAGTAGCCTCACCATTACTCAGTGTCCAGGGATTAACAGGGTCCACACTCAGGTAATGGGTTGGGTCCTCAATGGTAATCTCTACATTGGGTTCAGGGTCTGAAGGATGAACCTTGTTCCAATACTGGTCAACAGCATAAACTATAGTTTCAATGGGAGGATTGCCCACGGTGTAGGGAAATGGAGCACCACTCTTTCCCTGTGTTACTATATTACCAGGCTCGTAAGTTTGTCCGGGAAGGATAAGGACAAGCTTTACGTAAGACCCAAGATTTACAACGAATGGGTTACTTTCTCCTGATTTGCCCCCATAAGTACAGGTAAGTTTTGCAGTGCCTGGAAATGTGGCCTTATAAATTATTACATTAATTATAGATTGTCCATTAATAAAGGTCGCAGTAGTGGGAATAAATGTATTTCCTCCAGTAGTTGATGATAAAGTGGCGGTTTGATTGAAGCTTAATACTGTATTATTGTATTGGTCTTGGGCAGTAATGGTGACATTGAAAATAGTGTCGCCGGCAGTGCAATCCGGAATGTTACTCCACGCAAAGTGGTCCAGTGGACCATGGGTAACAGGGATGTTGACCTGAGTCGTCTTACCGCCACCGGTTACAGTTACCCATTGCGGAGAAGCAAGCGTAATTAGAGTGGCCGAGAAATCTTTTATCCTGGCTCCCATACCCACAGCACTTCCCTGGGGCAATCCGGCAAAAAGAACGTCCGCATGAGAATCTCCTGAATTAAAGGTTATGGTGGCAGGAAATCCGCTATCTACAGGATTCCAGTAGGAATCTGTGGCAGCCACGGTTAAGGTAAAGGGAGTGCCAGCAACTTGTGTAGCAGGAGAACCGCTCTTTCCATCGGCATCAAATGTGCCGGGGTCGAGTTGCTCACCGGAAGCAACAAATACTAATCTGTCGTAATTTCCAGGATTAACAGTAATGGCACTCGAAGTAGTGGTTCTACCGCCCCCACTGACTGTTATAGTCTGTGGTTCATCAGCGCGCATCGCTGCATCATAGGAAGTTCTAAAAGTCACCGGGCACTGCCCTGTCCCATCAGCTGCCAGGTTAAATGGAAGCGCTGGTGGCACTATATGCCCGGTAAGGGAACTTATATCACTTATCTCTACCGGAATTGCCTTCGGATTCCAATAATCATCACAGGCTATGATTGTAACAGTCGTCGAATCTCCTGCATTGATTGGATTTGGAGTGCCAGCCTTGCCATCTCCCAGTCCCGGGGTATGGGTTTCTCCATCCAGAAGCACCAGCAGTTGGTTAAAGTCTCCAGCAAGGACGAGAAACTCGTTACTCTCTATAAAATGGGTGCCATCGTCAACAATAATTTTGACCAATCCCATCTTTGTTACCTGGACCCAGGCACTCCCTCTTCCATCAATAAACTGTATAGTATCTGGGGTTGCATACTCAGCACCCATAGTGCAGCTTAATTGTGCTTCTTGATTATAATTTGCCACATTACCATTTGCGTCATAGGCTGTAAGATTAATTTGAAATGGGTCCGTTGTTCGCTGTGGACTCGCTATATTACTGTCGAATGTAAAATAGAATATATCGTTAGGTTCAACAGTGATATCTGTGCTTGCACTTTCCTTAGCACCTTCGGTTATCCTTATCCATTGTGTTCCCAGGCCAACGGTGCGAAAGGTCACGGGAAAGGTTTCCGGATTGGTAGTCATCGTTGGTAAAGCAGGAAGGTCTGCTGCCAGGTCACTGGAGGTGAAGGTTATAGGAATACTGGCAAAGATAGGATTCCAGTATTCATCCGTTGTATAAACCTGTACATTAAAAGCCACACCTGCAGTCTGATTATCTGGAAAACCCTCCTTTCCCGAACCAATTAGCCTGCCCGGTCGGTGCTGCTCTCCGGGAACAAGTAATAGAATTTTGGCATAAGAATTCGGGTTTACCACGAAGTCAGCGCTCTCTCCTTTTGCATACTGACCACCATGCATAACTGTATTTTCGCATTTGACCTTAACTAAGCGGGAAACTGGATGGGAACCATAAATTGTAACTGGAATAATAGCCACGCCATCAATGAATGAACTTCCAGCAATCGTGGCAGGACTCATGTTCGGTTCATATGTATAAGCTGGGGGGATGACAGCCCAGATATCTACATTGTCATTGAATGTTTCTGCTATATTATCATTAATATCTTTAGCATATACTGTAATGTTAAAAGCAACCCCTGCTGTTTGGGAGCCAGGAGGGATACTAATGTCAAAATGGTCGACAAAGTCGTGCACCTTGAAATCGAGATATCCATCAATAATACCAGCCCAAAAGGCTGGATTCTGTTGAACTGTGATTCTTTTATCGTCTCCTACAGTATTTAAAATTACTTCGAAAATCCTGTCACCGCCCGGACCCACTCGTGTATCAAAAGGTGGGCTGGTCATTGAAACCCACACACCCAAATTATTCTTAATCTGGGCATTGGGGTCATTGGACTGAAAAATGACATGTGCAAATTGGGCGTAATTCCAACCGAGCGTAGCCGGAGTGATTTGGTTCCCAAATTCATTACAGGCTATTACTTTAATTTCAAACTGAACTCCCTTGGTTACGTCCGTGCTTCCCACAACAGGGAAGGTCTCAACCTTCAGCATCGAATATTGGTCAGCATATACAAGGGAAGGTATGAGAACTAATACCAGACACCCTAACAATAATAATTTTCCATAAAATCTTTTATTCATAGTATTGTCCCTCTTCCCCAGATACCTCCGTTTCCTGTCAACTTCTGCTTTTTTCTTGTCCATTTTCCCCAGCTACCTCCGTTTCTTGTCAACTTCTGTTTTAAGTATAATCCAACTATGTTATGCTTGTGTTAAGAAAATGTTAATTTTTTGTTAATTTTTTGTAAACGTTTTCCGGGCAAAAAAAGTTTACAAAATTTTTACAATTTTCTTACAAATTTGTAACATCAGTAGTATATAATAGTATCGGAAGCAAAAATAAAAATGGGGAAAGCCTTGCCTGTTGGGTTAAAAATTATAGAACAGGGGAGAAGTTCTGTTCAACAGGCGCTTCTCCCTTTTTATTTCGGGGCAGATTATGCATCCCGATTTTCAATCGGGAAATCTGTATTTGCACAGATTGAATCTGTGCCTACAATGGCTTTGTAGGCACGGTTTCAACCGCGCAGAAATCTTGGGGGGCACAATTTCAAATGGAGAAAAGAGGAATAAAATGTATAAATTTACCAGAATTGTTGCTTTAATTATCCTGTCACTAATGGCCTTTGTTTTTGGGGCCTGGGGCGCAAAAATTGTCCAATTGGAAGAGATAAGGGTCGAAGAGGTAGCTGGAAAGACAAGGGTAGTGGTGATTAATACCGGCCGGGTAAGCTACACTTGCTTCATTCTGGACTCGCCTCCCAGGCTGATAATAAATTTTGTTGATGACAATCTGTATAGCAGAGAGAGTGAAAGAATGGTAGTAAATAAGGGTGTGGTGGAAGAAATTCGTTGTGTGTATAAACAGAAAGGAGAAGAAGCTACTCCCCGCCTCGATTACCTTGTTCTGCAGCTCAACCAGTCCTCCTCGTTCCAGGCAGAGAGAGAAAAGAACTCCATAGTTGTAGATTTAAAACCCGTCCTTTCAAACACTCGAGTTCGTAAAGTAGCAGCAAAATCTCCGAACTCAATAAAGGGAAAAGAAAAAAGGATAGGAGACCTCGAAGATTGCTTGAGAATAGCGATAGATAACTCCAAAACTCTTAAGATTGCCCAGGATGAAGTCAGGCTTGCCGAACTAAAGGTTCGTGAGGCAACGAGAGGCCTCTTTCCTTCTGTGGCAGCCAAAGTGGACAGAACAGACGGCAAGATAATGGTAGAGGAGCCCGGAGGGGTCGATGCAGGATTTAGAGAAACAGAGTTTGGCTTGCAGATTGGGCAGTCACTCTACCAGGGAGGGAAATTCAAGTCTACTCTTGACCAGGCAAAAGTGAAATTGGAGATGGCCGAAAAGAAATATGAGAAGACGGAGCAGGACCTGATTTTCGATGTGAAAAAGGCTTACTATAACCTGGTGAGTTCCCAGGCAAATGTTTATGAACAGGAGAAACTCCTGCGCCAGGCAGAGTCAATTTTGGAAGAGGTTAGAAAGAAATATAGATTGAAATTAATAACCAAGGAAGAACTTCTAAATGTTCAATCTCAACATAATCAAGTCCGTTACCAGAAAATTTCTGAAGAGAAAGACTGCTCTTTGGCTCTGTTGACTCTCAAGCAGTTACTCAATCTGGATGAGCCCGTTTCTGTAGAAGTTGACACTGAGCTCGATTTTCAGGATTTGGGCATCTCTTTGGAGAATTGTCTCGAGGTGGCAGGGGAACATAACCTGGACCTGGCCATAAGCAAACTTTCCATGAAATTTGCTGAGTTCGGAAAGAAGATTGCCAGAAGCGACCAGAAGTTTAAAATTGACCTGACAGGATTTTATGGTAGAGGTGGTGGCGCTTATAAAACGGAAGAGCTTAAGCTTTCTCACTCCTGGTATGCAGGGATTAAAGTTAGCAAAACTTTAGGAGGGAGCACGATAAGTTCCGGGTATACATCTGACCAGACCAATCCAAAATTGGGACAGACGTCGAGAACCGAGTCAAACACGGGTTCTGTTACCCTTTCCCTCTTCGACAATTTAAAAAATCTTTCCCAAGAGAAAGAAGCTGAGATTGAGTACGAAAAGGCTATCAACGAAGTCAAAAAGACAGAAAAGAAGATGGAATCAGAAGTAAAGGAATCCTATTTTAACTACGAAAAGTCTCTAATCCAGCTGGAGGCTGTATCTAAAGAGATAGAATTCCGCAAGGAACATGAAAAGATTGCCCGAGAGAAAGGTAAACGGAATCTCGTTCGCAATTCCGAAGTTTTGGCAGCAGAAATAAACCTGACCAGTGCTCGCACTTCATACAATGAAGCGCTCGTCTATTACCATATAGCTCTGGCCAGTTTAAATAAGGCGATAGGAATCGAAAAATATAAGTGAGGTGAAGTGATGATGTATAAATGGATTAAGAGAAACAAGCTCGTTTTCATAGTTCTGGTTCTGGCAGGAGCAGGAATTCTACTGGCAGTGACATCCAAGTTCGGCAAGCCTCTATTTACTACTAGCAAAGAGAGACTCCTCTCCTCAATAAAGCGTGGAAAAAAGATAAAAGAACTCCACAAGAAAGCTGAGAAGGAGACTCAATTAAGGGAAGAAGAGGTTCCGGTCAATGTGTTTAGAGTAGCCAGGGGAACATTCCAGGACACTCTCTCGGCAATGGGCACGGTAAAAGGCGGTTCTGAGATAGAGCTCAGATTCCAGGTCCCGGGGATGGTTAAATCCTTCAATTTTCGTGAAGGTGATAAAGTAAGCAATGGAGAAGTCATAGCCCGCCTGGACCAGAATGATGCCCTGCTGAAATTGAAACAGGCACAGATTGAATTGGAAGAGTACGAAAAGCTCTATTCCATTGGAGCCATCATAAAGTCGAAATTGGAACAGGCGAGGCTGGCTGCCAGGCTTGCCTCCTCAGAATTTGAGAAGACTTATCTCCGGGCTGTCAGGGATGGAATAATAGGCGATAAGAACGTTGAGGTGGGAGAGTTTATTACTCCCAATGTGAAGGTAGCCACGCTGGTTAGCCTGGAGACCGTTGTTGTGGAACTGGGAATTATAGAGAAAGAAATAGACCGGATTTTCTTAGGACAGAAGGTCACAATTAATGTGGACACCTATCCAGGAATAGACTTCACTGGCATAGTAAGTAACATCTCACCTTTAATAGCAGGAAAGAGCAAGACATTGTCAGTTAAGGCTAACCTGGATAATCCTGGCGGGTTACTACTTCCGGGGATGTTTGCCCGTGTTAAAATCTCCATATTTGAGAAAGAGAATGCTCTCCTTATTCCCAGCGATAGCTTAGACAGATCGACCGGAGAGTTCAGGGTGTTTGTGGTGGGGGATAACAATATTGCTTACGCTCAACCAGTAGAGGTGGCCTATCTCTCTTCGGATTATGCTCAGATTGCTGGAGGCCTGGAAGAGGACGAACTGGTGGTTATGGAAAAGCCTGAGAGTTTAACCGATGGCAAAAGAGTAAGAATAATTGAAGTAAAAGAATACGGCGAGGCCGAAGAAAGAAGTATCTTTAGTGAAGAAGGTGGCGAGTAAATGAAATTATCAAGGTTTTCTGTTAACAGACCCGTAACCATAACAATGATTTTTTTGGGGGTGGCACTTCTCGGTTTTATTTCCTGGAAGAGATTACCACAGGAACTATTTCCTCCCATAACATATCCACAATTAACCGTGGTAACTCTCTATGGAAATGCAGCTCCTGAGGAGATGGAAAACCTAATCACTAAACCGCTTGAGGAAGCCATTGGAACAGTTAAAGACCTGAAGAAGATAAAATCGATTTCCCGGGAAGGCGTATCAATGGTTACTGCTGAATTCGACTGGGGAACGAATATGGGATTCGCCCATCTGGAGTTAAGGGAGAAAATAGACCCGGTAAAGGAACTATTGCCCTTAGAATCAGAAGACCCTACCATACTGCCGGTCAATCCTTTCTCCCGGCCGATTATGATTTTGAGCGTAACTGGCCAGGAGACACCGCGGGAACTTCTAAAAATCGCCCGGCGAATTAAAGACAAAATCGAGAAAGTTACAGGAGTAGCCTCGGCAACGATAAGTGGCGGGAAAGAGAGGGAAATACTGGTTGAGGTTGACCAGGGAAGACTTCAAGCTTCTAGAATATCCATTCTATCTGTTGTGGAGGCTTTAAAGAACTCAAATCTAAATTATCCTGCAGGGACAACCAAGGGTAAACTTTATGAGTATCTCATCAGAACTATGGGCGAATTTAAAACAGTATCTGAGATAAAGGATACCGTAGTGGAAGTAGATACCATCAATTCATCAAAACGACCTCAAAAGTTAAGCCGGGAAGAGGAAGAATCGGAACTCTACGAAGAGAAACGCCTCATTCTCCTATCAGATTTAGCCACGGTGAAAGATACACTCAAGGAGGATAAAAGTTACTCACGGCACAACGGGAGGGATAATATTTCTTTGGCTATCCAAAAACAAGCCGAAGCCAATACTATTCAGACTGCAAAAAGGATTCGCGCGAGTTTAGAAAATTTAAAGCTTTCCTTGCCCAGAGGAATCAATTTAGATGTTATATACGACGAGTCGATTTTCATCAAGAAATCTATTATGGGAGTCAGGAATGCTGCTTTCATTGGGGGTGTGCTGGCTTTCTTTGTCCTTTACATATTCTTGAAGAGTCTAAGGGTTTCCGCAATTATCTGCACATCGATTCCCCTCTCTATTATGGTTGTGTTCAGTTTAATGTATTTCAAGGGAATCTCCATTAACATGATGTCCCTGGGAGGACTGGCTTTAGGAGTGGGAATGTTAGTAGATAACGCCATTGTTGTAATCGAGAACATATTCCGCCACCAGCAAGCCGGACTCCCTCAAAAAGAAGCTGCAGTTAAAGGAGCAGAAGAAGTAAGTGAAGCCATCACCTCCTCAACACTAACTACCATAGCAGTGTTCTTACCTATGTTATTTGTTGTAGGAATAGCCGGTCAGTTGTTCAAGGATTTGCTCTTTGCTGTAACCTTCTCTCTGGTAGCATCTCTATTAGTAGCCTTAACTTTAGTCCCCCGCCTCGCCGCCAGTCGGAGAAAAGGGGACACCAAAAAAGGGGTCAACTCTCTTTTTCACAATTCTTCTTTCACTCCCCTAAAGAAGACTAGAATTATAAATATCTACTCAAAGTTGCTTTCCACTTGTCTGGCTCACAAATCTCTTATAACAATAGTTGTCCTGGCTTTATTTGCTATTAGTTTTCTCTTCCTTTCCACCACTCGTAAAGAATTCATGCCCAAAATAGACCAGGGTGAATTTATTATAAAGGTCAACATGCCCACAGGCGCCCGGCTACAGGTCACCGATTCTGTAACAAGAAAGATAGAAGAATTACTGCGCAAGATTCCAGAAGTTAAAGATATCACAGCCACTGTTGGCTCCTCTTCAGAAAATGTCCTGGAACTCCTGGGTTCCCATCAGGCGCAGGTAGTAGTAAAACTGTACAGGGGAGAATTGCCGAAAACTACAAAAGATAGTTCGAAAATCAAAACCCGCAATGTCCGTTCCAGTACGCAGGTGCTTCAGAAACTGAAATTTTTGAAATCAAAAACCCGCAAGGCTCGTTCCAGCGCCGAGGTAATCCAGGATTTGAAATCGATGCTCAGAGAGGAGAAGATGGTTGCCACTGCTGAGATTGAATACATTCTGGAGGAGAGCGCCTTCAAGTCTACCTTAGAAGCTGCTGCACCAGTAGTAATTGAAATAAAGGGACCGAGACTGAATGTGCTTAAGAAAATATCTGAGGAGGTAGCTGAAGAAGTCGAATCTATCCCGGGAATCTACGGAGTAAGGAGCAGCCTGGCATTGCCTTCCCCGGAGACAAAAATCCATGTGGACAAGGATAGAGCTTCTATTTATAATCTCTCTGTAACCGACATAGCCCGAACCGCCCTTATTGCTATCAGAGGATATGTGGCAACTAAATTTAAACAAGAAGGTCGGGAAATAGATATCACAGTGAGACTTAGACCGGAAGACAGGGCAAATGTATCCAGGCTAAGAGCTCTGACAGTCCATTCAAACATCGACGTAGAGGTTCCTCTGGCAGAAGTTGCTACTCTCATTACGGGAAAAGGTCCAAGTGAAATAAAACGGTTAGACCAGCAAAGGACTGTCCTGGTTACAGCCAATATTTTCAAAAGAAGTCTGAATGAGGTAATCAGGGACATTAAGGAGAAATTGAGAAACTATCAAAATATTTCCGACTATTCGGTAATCTTGAGCGGAGAAACACAAAAGATGAGGGAGTCCTTCAAGAGTTTAAGATTTGCTCTGATTTTTGCTGTGATCCTCGTTTATATGATTATGGCTGCGCAGTTCGAATCACTCTGGCAGCCTTTCATAATTATGTTTACACTTCCTCTGTCTTTAATTGGGGTGGGTTTAGCTCTACTTGTAACACATACTTCATTGAACGTTATAGTATTGATGGGAATTATTATGTTGGGCGGAATTGTAGTCAATAACGGCATCGTTCTAATCGACTATATCAACAGGATTAAAAAAGAAGGAATTGATACGCTAGAAGCGGTCATAAGGGCAAGCAAGACCAGGTTTAGACCAATCTTAATGACCACGCTTACAACTGTTTTGGGACTGCTCCCATTGGCTTTGGGCTTTGGGGAAGGAGCCGAGTTGAGAGCTCCTCTGGCAATCACAGTCATCGGAGGACTTTCCACAGCAACTTTCCTTACCTTATTAATTATACCCAATTTCTACTTAATCGGTGAAAAACTTTTTGAAAAAAGAAAGACAGCACCATAAAAAGAATGTAGCTGCAGAGCAATAGAGGCTGTGTCATAACCCTATTTTGGGTAGCCGCAGGCTTTAGCCTGCGCAATTTCTCCGTCGAGAACGCAACCTGAAGGTTGCGGCTACCAAACAAAAAATCTAATCGCGACACAGCCTCGATAGCTCTGCGAAAAAGGAGGAGGCCAAGAATGTGGAATAGAAAGGTGAAAATGTTCTGGATGAACCACTGGATAAAGGTACTCATAATTTTTGGCGTTGTAACCATGGTTTCTTTAGCTATAGTAGGACTACTCTCATTAGAGTCGTACTATCTGCATATGACTCTCGCCCAGTTACCTCTCACTCTACTGATGGGCGCAATTCACGCTTTGATCTTTGCCTATGTCATTATCAGCATGCAGACTGGCACGCTCCTCAAGTTAAAGAAGACTCCTATCAAGAGCGAAAATGTGCATATTACATTTAATGACGTAAAAGGTATAGACGAAGCGAAAAAAGAGGCGTTGGAAGTTGTGGAACTCATCAAGGACAGGACACGCATTAAAAAAATCGGAGGTAAAATAATAAGGGGGCTTTTGATGATTGGTCCTCCAGGGTGCGGAAAGACTCTTTTGGCTAAGGCCATAGCTAAAGAGTCGGGTATACCTTTTCTCTCTATGGCAGCAAGTGAATTTGTGGAAATATTTGTGGGAATGGGAGCTTCCAGAGTACGCAAACTATTCAAAAAGGCCAGGCAACTCGCTTATGGCTATGGAGCCTGTATAATCTTTATTGATGAAATTGACGCTATTGGCCGGGGTAGAACGTACAGCTTCATGGGAGGAGGAGAGACTAATACCACTCAAAATCAGCTCCTGGTGGAAATGGATGGTTTGAAAGAGAGGGAGGAAAATATAATTATCATTGGAGCAACAAATGCTCCTGAAAGCATCTTAGATAAGGCGCTACTCAGACCGGGCAGGTTCGACCGAAAGATATATATCGACAGGCCTGGCCTGGAAGGAAGGGAAGAACTCTTTCACCACTATTTAAGAAAAGTCAAACACGACCCTTCTATCGATATTTCTCGTTTAGCAAGAAACACAGTGTATAAGAGCGCAGCAGATATTGAGAACATAGTCAAGGAGGCAGCTTTAATAGCTACCCGGGAATCGAAGGAGAACGTGGAGTGGGAAGACCTCTCTCAAGCAATGGATAGAATCGATATGGGCATTAAACACAAGAGGAAACTGAACGAAAGGGAGAGAAAAATGACAGCATACCACGAGACCGGGCACCTGATAGTCCTATACATTCTCCATCCCACTGATGATGTGTTTAAAGCTTCCATTGCTTCCCGGGGAGGGGCTCTGGGAGCGGTGCTTCATCAGCCCCGAGAGGAACTATTTACTACCAGCAAAGAGCAGGCACTGGCAAATATAAAGGTTTGCCTGGGTGGATATGTTGCTGAGAACTTAAAGTTCGGCACTACCACAACAGGAGTGGCTGACGACTTCAAGAAAGCAATGGCTCATGCCCATGCTATGGTTTGGAAATTTGGTATGGGAAGTAACGACTATTTAGGAGATTACTCTATCATTCCCGAGTCACAGATTTCCAATGAGCTTAAACAAAAGCTGAACCAGGAAACTCAGGAGATACTCCATAAATGTCACCAGGAAGTAGAGAATCTCCTGAAAAAAGAATGGACAATAATGGAGCGCTTCGTTTCCGAACTCCTGGAAAAAGAAGAGTTGGAATATGATGAAATTGAAGCCATCTTTGCTGAATACGGAAAAAATAACCGGAAAGGAAAACAGGAAGCGACTGTAACAGTCCCGATGAATAGGGATTGTACAAAGCCATTGTAGGCACAGATTCAATCTGTGCGAAGCACGGTTGAAACCGTGCCTACAAAATTACATAGAGTGGGCTTAATATGAAACGGATATTCCCGTTTTTAATACTTCTTATGTTCATGAGTTCTGGATGCAAACCAACTTATCCAAAGACAAAAGTTTCCGATTCCATTATAAAGCTGTGCAGGGATGAGTATAATACCGAAGTAAAAGTGAAGACGGCAGGCAAGACCCTGGGAGTTCATATGCCCGTGGATAACTTATTGGGCAGTTCCTTGCAGCCCTCAGAGGAATCATTCGAAAAACTGGGTAATGTCCTACACGTTCTATCGAGAGTTGCTCTTTCTACGAATGCAGATTTAGAATTCATAACCTTAGTGGCAAGTGATTCTAAGATTTCTGGTTTTGAATTAGTTCTTACCAGATATGTAGAGGACATTAAGAAATTTATGGTAGGGGATATTTCTCGAGGGGAGTATATGAAGAGGATGCTTTTGGAAACGAGAGTTGACCCTTTGGTTCTTCTTTCGGATTTAGTATCTAAGGATAAGAAAGGGCAACCCGAAAGCGGGGAATTCTCAATCGAAGAAGTTCATTTGCCAGACTTCTTAGCCAAACAGATTTCCCGAAGAATAGAGGATAAATTTAAGGAAGACAAACACTTAAAGGAAAACTTTAAAGTCACGGCTGTGACCGGCGAGTTCAGTCCCAAAGTTCCAAATTTAGAAAGAGGAATTTTAAAATTTACTTTGGATATAATTAAAAAAAGAGAGATGAGTAATACTTTACCAGAATGGACCGGTCCTCCACCTGCTGACGCCTTTTCCCTCGTCTGGAGAGGAGTGCGGAATGGACTGGCGAACTTGAAGAAAAGACGACAGAAGAAGTTTAACAAGGAGGACATCTTACCCATTTCTCTGGAAACTGTAAGGAAGGTGCTCCAAAGATACAATTTCAGAGATTTTGGAGAAATCGAGATTTTAGATACCAACACCGGAAAATCGCTTGTAGTTAACAATAAGACAATCGCCTGGTAACGTAACTAACGCAGGCTGAAGTCTGCGACTACCTCTTTAATTTGGTAGCCGCAACCTTCAGGTTGCGAATTCCATTGGGAGAAATACAATGGGACTGTCGGAATTTGCTGTAAAAAGACCAATAGCTATATTGATGGTATTTGTGGGGCTCATCATAATAGGGGGTATCTCGTTAACCCGTCTATCAGTTGAGCTTATGCCAAACGCAAGCTACGGAATTGTAACCGTCAAGATAAACGTGCGCGGTGGAATGCCTCCTGAAGACATAGAATCTCTGGTCACCAGACCCGTGGAAGAGGCAGTGAGTCCTGTCAAACACTTAAACCACATTATATCCACTTCCAAGAAAGAATCCTCAACCGTGATGCTCACTTTTGAACCGGGCACTAATATGAAGTTTGCTGCCTTAGAAGTCCGTGAAAAGATTGGACAAATAAGGAACAAATTGCCGGAAGAGATTGAGAAGCCAGTAATTGAGCGCTACGATGAAGCAGATTTCCCGATTATGATTCTGGCTCTCACAGGAACCGGCTACACCCCGGAGATGCTCCGCAAAATAGCAGAAGAAAGAATGAAGGAGCAGCTCAGTAGAATCAACGGTGTAGCAAATGTAGAGGTGCGAGGCGGCAGAGAGCGTAAGATTCTGGTGGAAATTGACCAGGCTCGCCTGCAAGCTTACAACTTGCCAATAAAAAAAGTCATAGCAACTCTAAATCTCAGTAATATCAACCTGCTGACAGGAAGTATAGATAAGAGAAAATACAGGTATTTAGTTAGAACTATGGGAGAATTCAGAAATGTAAAAGAGATAAAGAAGCTGGGAATAATGGTAACTCCCAGGGGTTCCATAATTCGCTTAGAAGATATCGCTGATGTAAAAGATTCCTACCTTGAGCCGGAAGCTTATGCTCGATTGAACACCCGTCCGGTAACAGCACTCTATATTCATAAAGAGTCGACAGCCAATACCGTACGGGTAAGCAAAGCAATTAAGAAAGAGTTGGAAAAGATTAAACTTAACCTGCCCAGAGAAGTAAACATTGTTACTGTATCCGACCAGGCGGTGTTCATAAAACAATCGATAAAAACTGTCTGGACTTCTCTTCTCTTTGGCGCCTTCTTAGCCGGAGCAATCCTATTCCTTTTCCTTAAAGATATAAAACATATCTTTGTCATTGTGGCAGTAATCCCCCTCTCAGTAATGGTCGTCTTCAGTTTAATGTACTTTCGTAAGATAACTCTGAATGTCATGACTCTTAGCGGACTTGCCCTGGGAATCGGCATGCTCCTGGATAATTCGATTGTGGTATTGGAGAACATTTTTAAGCATAAAACAAAACTGGCAAGGGAAAATGACCAATCAATTCCAGAAGGAATTGAATCCCAGCCAGGCCAAAAGGAGATTCCCGTTAAAGCCACCCGGGAGGTTATTCTACCGATTGTGGCAGGAACTATCACTACACTGGTTGTGTTCCTGCCGATTGTTTTCATCAACAAGCAGGTGGAGATACTCTATAGTGGATTAGCTTTAACCGTAACATTCTCTCTGGTAGCTTCTCTATTTGTTGCCCTCACTCTGGTTCCTCTTCTCTCTTCCAGAATTCCTCTTCACCCCGTTAGAAAAGGCCTAGTGCATAAGGGGTGGGGCGGTAAGATTTTCGGCCTCTTACGGAAGGGGGATGCCAGGGAAAATTATAGAGAAGAGGAGGTAGAATCTAAAGCTCCATCCGAATTTTCTAACGGGGCCTACGGAGAAAATAAACAAGAACTCAGTCCCGAAGAGGAGCTTCCGTCTTCCCAAAACCGGAAGAGAAAATTTTCCTTAAAGTTTCCAAAGTTATATAATCTTTACAGGAAGACTCTCGCTTTTACCCTGCGCAAGCGGTATATTGCTATTGCCAGTTTAGTTTTTCTCTTTCTCCTTTCACTATTAATCTACAGGAACTTCTTAGAAAAGGATTATATGGGGACTACTGAACAGAGCGAGTTCACCATTTTTGTAGAACTTCCTTCGGGAGCCAAGCTTGAAATTTCCGACCAGGTCGTCTCCGAAGTAGAAAGCATGCTCACCACTATCCCTGAAATTAAGGGGGTAACTAAGACTGTTACAGCAAGAGTTGAAGGCTGGTCCTCCAAAGTCTATGTTGCACTTGTGCCTCGCTCAGAAAGGGTGCGCACGGTGCAGGAAGTCATAGATACCTTGCGTCCCCATGTAAGGAAGATAGGTGAAATCTACGATACTTTTATCTATTTCTCAGAGCCCCAATCGGCCAGTGAGGTCTTCCTTGATATTTACGGTTACGACTATAACGTTTTAAGGGACTTAGCCATCTCACTGGCAAAGAGCATGGGAACTGTAGCCGGGCTGGCAGACGTAAAGCTAAGATATAAACCGGGAAGACCGGAAATGAGATTTAATGTGGATAAACAGAGGGCTGCTTATTTTGGCTTAAGCGTTAGGGACATAGCCGAAATAACCCACGCCCAGATGAGAGGTCTAAGGGCTACCTATTTCCACGACAAAGCCCGTCAGGTAGAAACCATTGCCCGGCTGGATGAGAGACACAGAAGGAATTTTGAGGACCTGAGAAAACTCACTCTGGACACTCCCACGGGAGCCCAGATTTATCTGGAACAAGTAGCAGATTTCAATTTCGCCCTCTCGCCAAGTGAAATCTGGCGAAAAGACAAAAGCCGCATGATTCAGGTCAGTGCCCACAAGGGAAGGTTAGCCTTGGGAACTGCTGTAGAGAAGATTAAGAAGAGCATAGCCCATATAAAACCACCTAAGGATTATTACTATGAGTTTGCTGGAGACTACCAGGAAATGGTCCAGAACGAGAAGGAATTTAAGTTCGCTATCTGTGTAATGGTACTTTTAGTGTTTATAGTCCTTGCCTCTCTATTTGAATCTTACTCTCAGCCCTTTATCATTATGGTAACCGTTCCCATGGCAGTCATCGGGGCCATCTTAGCCCTATTTATAACTCATAAACCGGTCACCATGGGTGTTTTCATTGGATTAATTATGCTCGGTGGGATAGCGGTCAATAATGCAATTATTTTAGTCGACCGCATAAATCATCTTAGAAGAAAAGAAGAAGTTGTTCTTGATGGAAACAATTTGAATGGAGGGGAAATTCTCAGGAGAGAGTCTTTAAAGGCTATACTTAAAGCAGGTGGAGACAGATTAAGACCAATTCTTATGACTTCCCTCACCACCATCCTCGGCTTACTTCCCATGGCATTGGATAGAAGCGAGGGCTCCAGCCTCTGGTCTCCCTTAGCCATTACTGTCATCGGGGGACTAGCGGCTTCTACAATCCTGACTCTATTTATCGTGCCTGCTTTTTATATGATATTCGAAGACATAAAGAGAGTAATCAGACTTACCCATGGCGCTTGAGAATCTCTGGCAGGCGAGCACTAAGACTACTTCCGTTCTAAGAGTTCTCTTGTCTTTCGCGTATTCTCTTCAATATCTGAAAATAAGAGTAATACTTCAGAAACAGTGTAAAGAAGGATAAAATAGATAACACCCAATGCCAGTGCGAGAAGACTGGTTGCCCTTGGTGTCTCTGGCGTGCCTCCAGCAATAAGGATGATAACGAAGAAGATAATACCCGCCCCGCCGGCTACAAAAGCCAAAACTTTAAAAGTCTTCCGCAAAAGTCCCAATGTTTTATACTTTTCTGCCACTCACCTCACCCCCTTATGTGAATCAGCCTGTGCTTCCCGATAAATCAGGACCCTCCTAACTACTAAATTTTCTGCAGTTTATCAAAATTCAAGTACCATTGTCAAGAAAAATTCTTAAGGTCTTCCATTACTTTTTGCCTCTGCGGTATTCCATTTCCGCTTGCAGCTTGATGATAGCACGACGAGCTTTTTTGTGTTCAGGATCCAGTTTCAGAACTATTTGCCACTCTTTCATCGCCTGAGAAAGGTCTCCATGAGCGTAAGCTACCAATCCATCCTGGTAATGCATAGCAACTAACTCTTCTTTCTCTTCGCCTGTAGTACCAGTCTTTTCTAATTCCTTTACATATTCTTCAATTTCTTCTTGGTAGTCAGAATATCCAACCCCTTCCCCCGATATTTTCAATCTCTCTTTAGCTTTGGCAATATATCCCCTGGCACCATTGTGTGAAGGTTCCATCTTTAATACTTCTTCCCACTGCCTGATGGCTTCTTTGAACCCTCCTGCCAAATAGTAGTTTATCCCCTGTCGGTAATAGACCTCTATCTTCTCTTCCTTGGCGCTTCTTGCCCCACCCTTCCTTTCTCTCCCTCGAGAGTTTACACGGGCAATCTTATCTCTTGCTTTCTTTAAGTAGTCCTTTGCCCCCCTATGCGTGGGGTCTATCTTGAGCACCCCTTTCCACTCTTTAATCGCCTTGTTAAATTCTCCTTCAGCATAGTAGTCTATCCCCCGAAAATAACGTTTCTCTACAGTTTCCCGAAGCTTCCTTGCTTTTTCCTCTTTCTTTATCGTAGTTACCTTCTCTTTGGCTTTGGCGAGGAGCTCTCGAGCTTTCCTGTGTTGGGGATTAAATTTTGTGACTTCTTCCAGCTGTTTAATTGCTTCATTAATCTTCCCTTTATTGTAGTGGGCCAAGCCATCGCGATACAGAACCTCCGCTTTCTCAAATGCTTCTTCTTCTTGCCTTCGCTTCCTGGCAATTTCGATAAATTCGGAAATCTCTTTGTTTGATGGGTCAATCTTAAGCGTATTCTCCCATTGAGAAATCGCCTTCCCCCACTCACCTTTAATATAGAAGACTGTCCCTTGTGCATAATACAACTCAGCAACAGTTTTAAATTCTCCTTTATTCACAATCTTTTCCAGCCGCTTTGCAATCAGCTCCAGATACTTCTTTGCTTCTTTGTGTTCTGGTTCGATTTCCAACGCTGCATTAAATTCTTCACTGGCCCTCAAAAACTCACTGCGTTTGTAATGTCTTATTCCCTTATCATAACTCTCTTTTATTTTCTTCTTCCGTTCAGCAATTACGGCCTTGGCTCTCTTCAGAATCTCTCTCCTCTCAGATTCCCTTCTGGCCTCCACTTTCTCCAGAAATTTCCTCCCCGCTTTTTCCAGATAATCCTTAGCCTCTTCGTTATTAGTGTCCAAAAATAAAGCCTCTGAGAAATTTTCCATTGCCGATTTGTACTCTCCTGCCTCGTAATCTGCCAAACCCTGCTTAAAATATTTTTCAGAAGACATCGTCTCGGCAAGTAAATTTTCCCGGGGAATATAACTCAAGGCCAACAAAAGAAAGAAGGCCAGGAATACTATTTTATAGTTTAGCCCTTGAATGTGAAATTGACTTCGCCTGAACATACCTAACTCCTCGGTACAAAATTCACCATCACACCACAATCCATTATATATTTTACTACAATAATGTTACACTGGTGTTACAGAATTGTTACATTTTTGTTAATTTTTGGCAAGCGTTTTTTAGGTTGGATTAACTTGAGGGAATGTTGGTGAGAATAAAAATTGTAGCAAAGCACAAGCTTTGCACAGATTGAATCTGTGCCTACAATGGTTTTGTACAATATTTGTAGGCACAATTTCAAATTGTGCAGGTTATAGGCATGGTTTCAACCGTTGTCCTTTTCCAGACTTCTTATCTTATTTAACAGATTATCAAAATCGATCGGTTTAAACAAGTAGTCAACCGCTCCCATCTGGATTCCTCTCTTTTTGCGAATTCCATTAATTACTGATATCATCATCACTGGAATTGAATTTAGTGCCTCATCTCTCTTGAGAGCTTCCAGCACTTCAAAGCCATCCATCTCAGGCATAAGCACATCTAAGGTAATAAGGTCTGGAGCACTTGTCCTGGCCTTCTCCAAAGCCTCTTCGCCGCTTAAGGCAAGAATTGCCTCATACCCTTCCGCTTCCAAATTAATCTTGATCAGATACCCCACTGGGAATTCATCATCAATAATTAAAATTTTTCGCAGTTTCATGATAACCCCCCTTCAAAAATATAGATTTTTATGGGGAATTTTATATAAAAAATGCCGGCCCCCCCCTCATAACGGGTTCCCCATACTCGTTATCGGCAGCCCGGCCGGTTCAACTGCAATGTTGTCTATCTATGTAACCCCGAGGCTTTGCGCCCCCTGATTGCTCAGGGTTTGCCCTTTCGGAATATTCAATTATTTCAAAGCTTTGCACGGTTAAAACCGTGCCTACATCAATCCTTCCCCTCACCTTCATCCTCTCCCCACGGGGGAGAGGGAGGGGTGAGGGGGTTTTGTTTATGCCTGAACTTTGTATACCTTCTCTTGAGACTTGATTTCTTCAAGATAGTTTTTATCTACCGGTGTTGCCGGCAGAATAATCGTGCCATCCCTCCTAATCTGAGGCAATAACTTTCCTGCCTGTTCAGGGTAGTTCTTCTCTATGAACTCTATCAGCCACTTGGAAACCTTACCCTCTATGGCTACAACCAGTCCTGCTGCTGTAGATAATACTTCTCCCTCTCCCGCTGGCTTCAGTAATACCCAGAGAATCCTCTCCGTCATCTTCTCATCTCCATCCTTCTCCCATCTATCCATCTTATCAGTAATAATCCGAATCTTAGTCCCATTACCATCTGTCTTACCCACGAGCCTCTCATTGATGATGGAGAATACTGCTTTCGCGCTTATCTTCCGAATTCTGGATATGCCTACTAGTCCTCCCGCCTGGCTCAGTGTTTCTTCATCAATTATCAACTCCTCATCTATTATCCCGCCTACAACCTCTGGTAATAAACCATATGCGCTCATATAGTCCCTTAACATCTCTTCCATAACTTCTCTACTTACACCTTTTCTACTGGAAACAAAGGCGAACTTGACCCTATGGAGATTTCCTTCTTCCTTTGCTACATCAATTATCCTCTTCATAACTCCGAAGACCACCATACTCTTCGGTCTGACCCTTAGCTCTGTCTTCATCTCTGAAGGAGTAGCCTCTTTATCAAGTTTTATTTCCAAGAGAGCATCCAAGTCCACAGCGACTACCTGTGTCACCTTACCCCCGAAGACCTCTGGTCTAACTTGATACTCTGAGAATGGCTCATTTTTTCGCAAGCTAAAGCTTGCGGCTACCCCGGACGGTATCTCTTCTGATTGGTAGCCGACGGCTTCAGCCGGCGATAACGTCTCTACACCACCCAACCTCCTGGAGCGATTGATTCCCATAAGATAACTGGTGACACTAGCAAATTCTGCAAAATAGAATAGCGCGCCAATATCTTCCTTACTTCCCAAAGGAATCTCAAATACAGGATACCCTGCTTTCCTCAAGGAGGCTAAAGCCACACCCGTGCTACCCGATGTGCGGGCACGGAGGCCCGCTCCTACGTTTACGTGAATAAATGCTGTATTCCTTCCATAGCTTTCCGGACTGGCCAACTCCTCTTCCAATATGGGAATAATTCCCTTACCTTCTCTCCCCAGAAGTGAAATCAATTCTCGCCAGGCTTTAACGAATTCTTTAAATTTCTCAGGCAATACCAGAAGTATCCGGTTCCGTCCTGCCTTCCTCATAGCTTCCTGCAAGATTAGCAATTGAGCACCCAGGTTATTATCGGGTTTCTTCTCCTTACACATCGCTATAGCCTTTTCAACCCCCTTCAAGAATCCCTCTATATTCACGCCTCTTAATGCTAATAGAACCAATAACCCTTCGGCACGATTAAATCTCCTCAGGGGTTTCATCTTCCCGGCTTTCTCACCAAAAGCAGTACTAGTTTCCCCCATCCATATAAAGTGCCCGGCCACTTTAGATTCTATCTCCCGAATAGGAACTTTCTGGCTCCTGTAAAATTCAGTTAACTTCGCACGCACATATTCATATGGACGCCCTGGATAAGAAACCACAAACAGAGTCTTCTCCAGATTTATCTCTCCTGCCACTATAGCCCTTACTGTTTTTTCTCCAATCACCACTGCTCTCTTATAATTTTCCCCCACTTCTTTGACAAATTCTTCAATTCCTCTCACCCTTCCTTCCATTTCCTTGACAAGAGGTGTCCATTCCAACAATCTATCAATCTCCGTATTTTCCTGGTAAGGACTTTCCTCCCCAGATAGCTCCGCTACCTTTTCCCTTTTATTCAATTCGTTTACAAGCGCCCTTATCTCGGTAATCTCTTCCTCCGGCAATTTCTGCCTTAGAACACCAAACCAGCTCAGCCTCATTTGTTCCCTCTCCGAAGGCCGATGAAGAATAACCGCAATAAACCTCCTTCCTATCTCTACCACAGGCCTCCCAACCTTGCGCGCAATTCCCAGACCCAAAACCTCAGGCAATCTGAATACTGCCACTTTCACCAAATATTCCTTCGTAATACAAACCTGGCGATACAATTCTCTAGCCAAATCCCTCACTGACTCAATCATCCCTTTCAATCCAATACCTCTATACCTCACGGGAATTCCCATAACCCTTCCACCAATATCTACAGCCACCCCGCCAAACAAGAGCATCCCGATAAATCCACCTAAGCTGGCTAAGGATTGCAAACCATGTCCCTGCAAACCTGTTTCCCCACCAGCGCCAAATCCAGAAGCATAACCTCCCAGGACAAGCAGTGCAATCACTCCGACCAAAAATAGAGGGATAAGTAAACCAAGAATTACTTTGTTCGTGCCTGGTTTCCTATTGGATAATGACTTTGCTGTCTCATCCTTACCTTCCCCGTTTTCCTGAAGCAATTCTTCTACTGCAGCACTTAAAGATTCTACGCTTAAATTCCCGCGTAATATCTGCTTTCCTAATCCTTCCCTTGCTACTAAATCACTGTTCCACTGCTGGTCTGGATGAGTAGGGATACAAATTTGAGGCAACTTGTTTCGTATGGCTTGATTCAGTGACCCGGAACCTCCATGATTAATCATAAGACTCGCCTTTTTACATATTTCTTTGCCCGGATAAAAGGGAATTACAAAGAAATTCTCAGGCAATTCGCCTAATTCTGATATATCAAACTGCTCTCCTGTTGTTATGGCTATCCTGTAATCTTTACCTTTCAAGGTTTCTATTATCAGCTTGAACAATTCCAGCATTCCTGTGCTGCCCATTGTCACATAAATCAACGGCTTTTCTTTATCCCTTGCAAGAAATTTCTCAAAATCATTTATAAGCTGCCGGTCTTGAGCAGAAGCTTCCGGCTGCCAGAGTATTGGACCTACAGGAAGAGCTTTATGATTGATTTTCATACCTCCAAAAGCGACATAATCCGGAAAGAGAATAATATCCCCACAGATTTGCGAATATAAATTTCTCTTAATTTTAATAAATTTCTTTTCTTTTAGCATATACTTTATTCGCACCCAATCATATGGAAGCACCCACTTAACAAGAAGTATTTCTGAAATAACTTTTACCATTGGGAGTTTCTCAAGAAATTCAATTAAATTATCTCCTCCAAGCTTATAAACCAACTTCTTGATAGGATGATTTTCACTGGGACTCAGCTTGGTCCTGTTATAGTTAGTAATTAAAAAATTCCAGAGAGAAGCGACCGGAATGTCCATAATATCAGCAGGAATGCTTGCTACCCAGTCATGATCGGTAAGCATAATATCCGGTTTCTTCTTTTTGCCTTCTATCTCTTTTAAAATACTTATCATATTTTCGGTCTCTTCTTCTATCATCCTGGTATTATAATAGCCCATTGTTCCACCCTTAATCTGCATCCCATACATATATATATCTTCACCAACCAACAATGAGACAGGATATATTTCAAAACCTGCTTCTTTTATCAACTCAACATATTTACGTTGAGTTGGCTTGTCTTTCTCATCTGGCTTTGTCTCAGTATCAACAGCAAAAACAACTTCATGACCTAATTCTCTTAGTTTTTGCGCCACCATCAATGCACGACTGGTATGGGCGAGAAATCCGGTATGGCAGGAATACACTATTAGCTTCTTTTTGGATTCATCAGTTACATTCTCGATCTTTGATGCTTTCTTATACCAGAGTTTATCACCTTTATCTCTATCAATATATGCAAGTATTAGACGTGCAGCGATATCAGGACCCCACCGGCTTGAATCTGCAAATTCCTCCCCGTAAAGTTCCGCCATTTTCCGAGAATTCTCCTCCAGAAACTTCTCTATTTTTCCCAACGCGCCGGGTTTCCCTGGTTGGTTTATTTCTTTATCCGATTTTTCCAATCTTTCTGCGATTTTATTCCACCTTTTTTTATCTATTGATAATTGTTTAGCAAGTTGTTTAGCCTTTTCCTTGAGATCTTCAGAGACTTCTTCAGTTAAAGTTTCAGAATCGATCTTATTTCCTATATATCCATCTTTTTTGCCCTTAGTGTACTTTAATACACGCGGTGGTTTTACACATCCTCCCAGTTTTCCACAATCTGGGTAAGCATCGATTATGTATCCATCTTTTGTCTCAACCCAAACATGTAGGAAGTTTTCACCTTTCCAAGAATATACCTTGAAAAATACATCGCATTCAATGCCCTGTTTTTTCAATCTCCTTTCTACCTCAAATGAATGACCTTCGCATGATGTTATACGCAACCGTTTCTTCCAGAATTCCTCTTTATGTTTTTCTATAAATTCTCTTGCCTCTTGTGCAATCTTCAAATAAGACTTTGCTCTTTTATCTTTTACCCGAGCAAATCTATGTCTTCCTTGTTCTTTACAATGGATTGCCAATAAATCTATCAATTTCCTTACTTGTGCAATATGGATGGGTTGAATAGATTGGTCAAGTTGTTTTAAGGAATCCAATACCTGTTCCATCCAATGTAATGTAAAACTCCGGTTAACTCTATGTTCTAAATAAGTTGCCGATTCTAAATTACTTTTTAAAGTAGCTGTATCTTCTTTTGTCTTCTCTAAATCAGAACACCATCTTCTCCCATCAAATCCGGGGTAATTACTTACTTTGCCTATTTGCTTATTCAAATAAGGCAAATGTATCTTTATACAATCTTCAATTAGACTACTTAGCTGATTTTTTAACTCTGACGGAGAGGTTACTTCTAATCCCTCAATGCGTTTTAAACTAGAATTTATTGCGCTCTGGTCGCTTTGAATCCTTTCAACATAACCATGGATTAGTTGCAGATAGCCTGTTACGATTGCAATTTGGGCGGTAAGGTTAGTTACACGATGGGTAAGACGTGTTCCGGGTTGACAATATTCCACAGAAAACTCATTAGTAAGGAAATCATTTCTCTTTTGCAATTTATTTTGGTAAAACTCAATCTGTTCTAAAAATCTTTCGGAAGCTTCTGCACTTTCTGTCCATTTTTCTAATTTCATATCTAAAAGATACTTCTTTAATTCTGCATACTCATTATCAAATTCTCTTTCAAAACATCTAATCTTGTATAAGCCAACTAAGCTTTTTATAATATCTTTCCAAGTGGGTGCAGATATACCGAGAATTCCCTTATGGCGGTTATTTTTCCCGATTGCTCTGGGAAACGATTTTTGGTCTGTGTTTTTATCTTTAATAACAATGTATTCATCCTTGTTTATAGAAAATTGACGAGGCATATTCCTTCTTGGTATTCTTATTTCTGTTCGTGTCCCGTTTTCCAGTGGGTGCCATTTTACTGTTCCATTACGTGCTTCAACAAAACTTTTGCTAAGGCGAGTTCCCCGACGTTCGTCCTCTCCCCATCCTCCAAATTGTTTTTTTCTGTCTCGCTCTCTTATTTTTGGAATTCCATTGGATATAAATTCAATTGTTTTTCCATTATCAATTATATTGAGAACAATATCGTCTTTATCTATAAACAACTCCACGATTATTTTTCCATTAAAACCTTTAAAACCAACTTCTTTCATTTTATCTATAATTGCATCAAATGAATTATGTAGTAGCATTATATATATACCTTTGTGTTGCGGGCTTTCATATTGAAATGGTAGCTTGGAAAAAACTCCAAAGATTTTATCTTTCTCCATATCATGCATAAATTCGAATTTTCGTCTTATATGTGGTTTATCCGCTTTAATTTCATATTCTGTTCTAATACCATTAACTATACTATGGTGAAACACTCTTCTTAGTCCTACGGCGTGCAAAACACGCAAAAGATAAATACCAATATCTTTCAAGTCGGACAAACCTATACCAAGAATTCCTTTGTAGCGTTCTTTTCTAAATGTCTTTTTTGATTGCTCAGGTACTTCGACCCCGCTTGGGTCCGGGTCAGTTCTCCGTTTAGTTTGCGAAACGGTCCTTGGTCTGTTGCTTTCCACAATCTGTTTGAATTCTTGCTTTGCCTTTATCTCAACCTGCCTTATTCCCTCGTGGGTAAGTCCAAAGACAGCGCCAACCTCATCCAACACAAGGTAGTCCCTATCCATAGGAAAACCTGTTAGAGGATGTATAATAATTTTTGGAAATAGCTTCAGTAATTTTTCCTCTTCTTCTGGGGTAAGGCCTTTTATCCCATAACGAAGCTCTAAAATCCTCCTCTTTTTGGGGTCTCGCATCTCATCAATAGACTCTCGTACCAATTCCCGTTCATCAACCACGGCTGCAGCTGCTTGCGGGTCTACTGCCTTTATATCTCTCAATAAAGCACTTAACTCCTCTCCTTCTTCCTCCTCACCAAAAACAAAGTGGATAGACCAAATCTTTAAAACAGGCTCTAACCATTTTAGCTTTTTAAGTCTTTGTATCAATTTTCGATATTTAATTTCATAACTCCTCTTACTTTTCGTTTCTTTGTCAGCCGTCTCTAATTCTTCCAACTTCTTTCTAAGTTGGAAATATTCAGACTCAAGCACTGGATCGACCCTTATTGTCCTCTTGCCATACTGGCAGGATCTAAGCTGTGCCTGGCGTATCCACCAAGAGGCATAGGTAGAAAATTTGGTACCTCTCTGGGGGTCAAATCTCTCAACAGCTTTTCTCAAGCCAAACCAGCCTTCCTGAAAGAGATCTAATATTAAGATCTTCCTTTTCTCTACGCGCCCTCTTACCTGAGGCGACTCGGATATAACTTTGGCCCAGCGCAGGATAAGCCCTGTATTGCCATTCATCACAAACTCAAGAGCAACCGGACTACCTCTTCCTATCTCATCCCATAAGGCTATGAGTTGTTGCTGGGTGAGAGAACCGAAATCAGCATAACCTTTGATAACATCCGTCTTGATTTTTCTATCTTGAAATTCACTTATATGATGCTCTTTCACATTGGTATTGTAATCGGGCACAATCTCCCATATATGAACAAGGTCTTTCTTACGTTCGACTGCATCCTCTTTACTGACCTTTTGGGCATCCTGGTCAAATGGCAAAACCCTCAATATCTCACGGAACATCTTTGTGCGCTGTCTTGAACTAATGTCCTGGATAATTGTCTTCATTTTTTCTACGTGTTCTTCAAAAAAGCGGTGTCGGAATAGCTCAAAGGTTCCGCCAAGTACCCTTTTCAATACTTCGATGGCCCAAACATCTGAGGTCTTCATTTCATTCTTCTTAGGGAATCTGTGATTTTGTAGATAAAATTGCCATAATCTTTGCTTGAAACCTTTAGCGCCATAGAGAAAATCGTGTGTATCTGAGGGATGCTCTTTAACCTCATATCTTAATCGATAGGCAATATTTGAAAATCTATATTCATCAATTAAATGTCTGGTAGCACCAGTCATTTTCATAAGCTTCTTCTTAGTGATAAACGGCATATCTTCTTTGCTCTTCTCGATAAATTTGATAACATCGCTAATACTGACTCTTCTTTTATGAGTCACAGCAGAACATATTGCCGCTACTAAATCAGCCCAGCAAGGCCATTGTGCCATCTGCTTTGTCTTAGCTGTGGCAAGGTTGCTTCGATTAAGCTGTTGCACCAGTTTCTTAAGGACAAGGCTGGCAAAATACTTTGCCCTTTCCTCTCGCTTCCAGACTTTTGAGCTTAACGTAAACATTTTCTGATAAAAATCAAACAAACGGATAATCTTATCTCTTCTCTGTTCTTGCTTGCTACTGTCGGCATCTTCTATCATTTCGAACAAAAGCCCGGCAACAGAATCAACTTCATACCGGTCATCATAAGCCATGATGATTCTGTCCACAATATTTTGGAAGCGGACTGCAAGAGAAGATTCAGGCACCTCGGAGGAAAGAACTTTCTCAAAGTAATTCCTGGTTTTGATTATCGCTTCTAATTCCATAAACTCATTTAGTCGTTTTCCATCTCTGTTTTTCGCAGACAGCATCTTCCATGAAATTCCATACAGTTGACTCAAAGCCCTTCTTGTCTTTTTCTCCTTGGGCAGAGCGCCCCTCTCCCACTGCGCTATCGTCGTACGGCTCTCAATATCTAAATCAAACTCATCCACTAATTTCTCCCATAAATCCTCCTGGGTAAAACCGAGAGATAATCTTAAGAATAAGAATTTATCTTTGGGATATCTCAGATTATCAACAACATACCTGCGGCCAAAACCTGTAAGAAGTACAGAGATGCTTTGAGAAAACACTTTAGCTAACGCTTTTATATGGGAAGGATAAGGATAGTTGGTTAGATATTGCTCTATATGGGTGATAGTCCCTGCGCCTATATGAGCCCTGTTAGCTAATTCTTCAGGAGTTATGCCATAAATCCAACGAAGAATCAGCACACGCCTGCTAAGACTGGGTTCTTTTTTCTCCTTCTCCAGTGGAAGCATAACTGGCTCTCGCATAGCCAGTTGTAAACTCATGCCTGTTACCAGAGTAGACGCGCCAACTCTTAGAGCCTTGGAAAGAACAGGAATAATCTTTACATCCGGATGGTGTATGTGGGATAACCAATCTCGGACAGCTTTAGGCGTTGTCTCAATTTCTTGCCCTAAGGCTTTGGCTGCTTTATACATAGCGATTAGAAGGTCTTGCTCGTCCCAGCCTCTCTTGTCCATAAACACCTTGATGCGGTCTCCTATGAGCATCTCATCAAGAGCAACACCTTGAATCTCTGTTAAGTCGACTTCATTTGCAGTGGAGATAGATTTACCTTCATTCATTGCGTATTGCCTGGTTT
>SDBT01002603.1_pt1 | contig 31717 bp, 43 predicted proteins | sample 2277101 | NCBI WGS metagenome assembly SDBT01 (sample SAMN10404973, study PRJNA504765) | marine sediment metagenome | isolation source: marine sediment core GS10_PC15, 103 cmbsf | place: Arctic Ocean: Southern Knipovich Ridge | collected 2010 | reverse complement strand
AGCTTCTTCATCACAGTTAACGTAAGCAACCTCTCTTGTAAGTTGTGACACTATCGATACAGATGCTAACGGAGAATTGAACTGTGGTACTGATGAGACAGGCTCTGGGACAGGAAAAGGACAATCAAAATTCCGAATCCGATAAGTATTTTTTTCTTCATAACTAGTCTCCGCTGATGTAAAAGTCAAAATTCATGTAAGTGGGTATAAACGCTATAAATATTTCCAATCGTCCAATACGATTGGCTTTAGCGGGTGATAATAGGATTTATAAATATTTAGCGCAAGAGGTTTTATTAAAAAACGGGAATTCTTATAACCCTTAGGCATTTTTAATGCAGGGCCAGATGAAAGCCATAATTAGAATTGCTGTCGGCCGGAAATCACACGGCCGGAAATCCAGTGGGCTACAACACCGTCCTGTTCTTCAACATCGGTAGACCATCCGGCTTCATCGTCGTTGTCAGTCCGCCAAATATCGTTAGCGGAACCTTCGGTAAGGAACACCCATATGTGCTTGTCTTTCACATGAGCCGTGGCGATGGCCATAGCGTTCCCGCCCTCGGCTGAATTGACGGTAGTGGTGCTAACCTGTGTCTCGCTATCTGGTGCAGCACCATCTTTGACCGCTCTTTCAAAAAGGACGGCATTGGTACCAACCTTTTTGTAAATCGCCGTTATGACCTCAACACCTTCGTCGTCGTAATAAACTGGTTCTAGTTGCAGAATGTCGGCACTAGATCCCGACGTTGGCAAACCAGTTGCCAGAGATTGCCGTGACCCTACAGAATCTCCAGAAGATAAGTCGTTGATATATAAAATCCCGTTGGTATCGTCCTTGTAGACAATCCATATTGTGTCGCTCTCGCCTAGCACTCCGAACGGACTTATAAACTCATTGGTTGCCTCGCCGTCAAAGTTGAGTTGGCTGCCCCATGTACCGTTGCGAATTCTGTATCTGATTCTATGCGGACTTGCATCCTCAACATAAAATGCAACTACTGTTCCGTCCCCACGGGCAAAGATACTACCGACCTGGATTGAGGAAGCGGTGTAAGTTCCATCAACCACTTCATCCGTTATGTCCCAGGTATCAGCACTAGCATGGTCTGACATTCTAAATGTGTGATAATTTACTTCCGACTGGACTTGCAGAATGTGCAATGTATCACCATCTTGGAAGACGCTTGCTCCTTCAAAATCTTGAGTGCTAGGCCGGTTGGACCCGTCCATCTCTCGCCATGTCAAACCATCGTCTGTTGATTTGATAGCGACAACATTATTGTCAGCGGCCGAATGCTCGATAAATCCGTAGATATTTCCGTTACCGTCAACAAACGGCCCAATTACGTGCGGGTGTTCGATAAAGGTCGCTCCGATATAGCCAGGCGTTTCCGCGCTCACCGTGACAACAGGGTTGGTATATGCTCCAGCAAATACGGTGTTGTCATCTTCAACTAGCCTGAATTCCAACGTATCGTCTACCACATTTTGCGCTGGTCCATCGTGAAACCCAAGGATCATGAAGCAAAACTCAAATTCCGTTTCTTCACTGGTTAGCGTGTAACTGTTCGAGTTTACTGTTGACTCCATTCCTTCACCGGCAATAAAAGTCGATGTATTCGTCAATCGCTCGGTGTTAATGGCGGCTCTGTTGGCATACTGTGACGATAGAACAATCACTCCTGCTGGAGCCACGCCGGTATCAGGTGCTATATTGCAGGCAACGAACGCTCCAGCATTACGCCTTACCTGTGGCTTAAAGGGAGTGCTATCAGTACCACCGGCTGTCTCACGACATTTGAAACGAATCCTGAAAGGAATGCCGGTCGCAACACTGAAATTGACGTTCTGGGCTGCTAGCCAACCGTTATCAACGTCAAGGCCAAACGCATCGTCACGACCCCTAAAAAACTCTTGGATAAATGCACTCGGATCATGGGCCATTGGATGTTACTCCCGGCCTTGGTTGTGGAGATTCATTAAGACGCTTACCGGACTTGGGCGGGAAGTCTGGATCTTTGTCCGCACGTTCCATAATTGCCTGGTAATTCCCGTTGGCTGTGTTTCGCCCAGATCGACCGGCTTCGTGAGGTAAGTCTCCCATAAACAAATCTATAACAATCCCAAATATATCAGTACCCCACCACTTTTTATCCACTGGATGCCAGTAGTAAAAATCCCACTTGTGCATAATCTGCCGTCCGATTTCTTCATCAGGATAGACAATGCAAATCACACCGGCCTTGGGTGATTCGGATGGCTCGCCTTGTAACGAGTCAAAGGTGCTTCCATCTGCATAAAAGATTTTCCAATCAGGTGTCATGTCTAAGACCTCGTAAACGTAACCATGACGCCGATCAATCTAGCATCGGCAGTCAAGTCATCATCGGCATGTATGACATCCCTAAAAACCCTAAACTGAATAAGCTCGCTGGCTGCTGCTCCAGTAATAGTAATGCCAGTAGCCGATCCACTTATATGAATATCATCAGCAGTAATCAAGTCATCGCTGACTGCACCCGATACTGGCCATGTCTGGTCTATGGCATCACTGTCCTGATAACTCCTACCCTGTAAATTCCATCTGACTCCACCAACCCCACTTGCCGCCGTCCAATAAAATACTGCTGACACGTTTCCAGCATCCCAATCAGATGGCATGGCAACAGTGAATTGAGCACGCTCCTGGGTGGTCTGATCGAAGTCCATTACGAACAGATCAATATCGTTCGTTACAAATTCAACCTTCTGCGGCTCTGCACATCCATCTGTAGTTGATGGCCAACCGCCAGCAGCAGATAGGAACAGTTGCCCATCTGGACCGACGCCCGTGTCGCCGTCTGCTCCAGTATCGCCGTCTGCTCCAGTATCGCCTTGATCTCCTGTATCACCCTGAGCGCCTGCGTCTCCCGCTGGAGAGAAAGTCAAGACAATGGATTCGGCACTGGCATGTGGCGGGTCACCACCGGCAGAAGAGACGAATGTGACTGCTAGTTGATGCCACGCTCCTTGGTCGGTAACTGAAGTTATGTCGAAGCTGGTCCACTCGCCCACACCACCCACTTCACTAAAGACACGAATCAATCCAAACTGACTGCCATTACTTAGAGCGTCAAGGAATAGGTCTACGTCATTGGAGTCCGCGTCCGTATCGCTTACTGCAATCTGAGTGACTGACGCCATGGTCGCGTTGTTGTAACGTAAGTCGCCCGTACCAGGGTCGGCCATCGCCGTGGCTGTGTCAAAGAGCCATCTCGCGGAGTAGCCACCGAAGAGGCCAATAACACCGGTGTCGCCAGTGACTCCTGTATCTCCGTCTACCCCTGTGTCTCCTTGAACACCTGCACCACCGGTAGTACCCTGGTCGCCAATGATGGCCAGAGAGAACACGATAGCTTCAGTGTCTGTGAAAGTATTACCACTGACTACGTGTGTGACTACAAAACGAACGTATCCCGATAAGTCGGCAAGGCTTGTAACATCGAACACAGCGAACTTGCTCGAATTATCAACGTCAAAGATACGTAACCTGGCAGGCGGACTGTTAGTGCTATCGTCTATAGTTAATAGCCATGCCTCAACGTTTACCGTATCGCTATTAAGATCATCCACGTATATTTCAGTGACAGCCGCAGGAGTAGCATTGTTGTAACGTAGGTTACCTGAACCTGGGTCAGCATCCGTGGTCGTGGTCGAGAAATTAAAGGGCTGTGAATCCCCACCAAAGATACCTTGGACACCCGTATCACCATCGGCTCCGGTATCGCCTTGATCTCCTGTGTCACCTTGAGCGCCAGCACTACCTTGATCGCCTATTATGGCCAGGGTCATGACAATTGGCGTTGTGTCGGAGAATGTTCCGTTGCCATCCACATGCACAACTACGAAGCGGAAGTAGCCAGCCAGGTCGGTGATGCTAGTCACGTCAAAGACGGCAAAGTTAGCTGAGTTAGCTTCTTCAAAAACCCTCAGCCTTGCTGGTGGAGCATTTGTGCTGTCGTCAATGGTCTGAAGCCAAGCAACTATATCTACAGCATCGCTGTTTTCATCATCTATATACAGTTCGGTTACAGATGATGGTGTGGCGTTGTTATAGCGCAGGTTTCCGCTACCTGGATCGGCGTCTGCCGTTGTTGTAGAGAAGTTGTAAGATTGACTATCTCCACCGAACTCGCCAATTCCCGTATCTCCGTCAACCCCGGTGTCTCCCTGAGCACCAGCAGATCCCGTGTCACCTGTTGCGCCTTGTGGGCCAGGTCCAACTAACTCGATAGCAACCCAGTTGCGTAGAGGTTGAGCACTAGATGTAGTGAGAGTACCACCTGACGTCTGGCCTATTCGTACATCAATAAAATCGTCTTTAGCTAAATCTACCGTTGTTGACCCTTGCACCCACTTTCGGGCAGCAGTGCCAGAAGTATCCAGACCTTGAGCAATGGCAAACATATAACTACTAGAAGAATCGTTCAGGAAAAGATTCAGTGTTGCTTCTTCGTGCTCTGCCCAAGTTGTCGTATTGGCAAACTCGACTGCTGCCGTTACATGATATTTCCCGGCCACCGGTGCGGTGAATTTCCAAGATGCGCCAGTTGTTACTGCGCTATGTGTATCATAGACAATATCGTCAAAGTCCATGATCTGACTATCAGAATCATTAACAGAAAATGTTGTATTTCTGTCATACTTAGCCGCAATCGTTACACCATCATTGGCGATCTCAGGCGATAGGGTGATGGCTTCCGCATCGGCAAAACCACCTGAGTTAGATATGTATGTCACGTCAAATGTGTGATAGGTTCCGCTATCAACCGCTGCCGTAATCTCGAAGTAAGCAAAGTCAGCGTTAGATGCCGACTTTGTGAACAATCCATCGCCAACATCAAGAGAGTCCAGAAGCAAGTCCAGGTCATTTGAGTCGCTATCCGTGTCGTGGACATATACTTCCGTAACACTGGATATGGTGGCATTGTTGAACTCGATGTCGCCGGATGAATCAGGCGGTGCAACCAGGTTGGTAGAGAACAGGTAGTTGAATGAGAATCCACCTAGACCTGTGTCTCCCTGATCTCCCGTGTCGCCTTGGTCTCCAGTGTCTCCCTGGGCACCGGCCCCGCCAGCGGTTCCTTGGTCGCCTATGATGGCCAGGCTAACAACAATTGGATCAGTGTTGCTAAAGGTGCCGTTACCGTCCACGTAAGTCACGACCAGCCGGACGTATCCGGCCAGGTCGGCCAAACTCGTTACGTCATAGACGTGGAACACACTAGAGTCAGTCTTGTCGAATATCCGTAATCTAGCAGGCGGGGCATTAGTGCTGTCATCTATGGTTATCAGCCACGCCTCAACGTCCACGGCATCGTCATTAACATCATCAATGTAGATTTCTGTAGCAGAGGCCGGGGTTGCGTTGTTAAACCGCAGGTTTCCGGCACCTGGATCGGCGTCTGCCGTAGCGGTATCGAACAGATAGGGTTGACTGTCTCCACCAAAGATACCCTGTGCCCCTGTATCACCATCGTCTCCAGTATCGCCCTGGGCACCCGCTCCACCGGCAACACCAGTGTCGCCATCGTCTCCGGTATCGCCTTGGACACCAGCCCCACCGGCCGTCCCTTGGTCGCCTATAATTGCCAGGGTAACGACGATTGGATCTGTATCCGCAAAGGTTCCGTTACCGTCAATATAAGTAACCGTGAACCTGAAGTAGCCTGCTAGATCGGTGATGGTGTCCACGTCAAAGACGTGGAACGTAGTCTGATCCACAGTGTCAAACACCCTTATCCGTGCAGGCGGGGTATTTGTGCTGTCGTCAATGGTCTGTAGCCATGCAACAATATCTATGGCATCGCTGTTGTCATCGTCTATGTAAATCTCTGTGACAGAGGCCGGGGTAGCATTATTAAACCTTAAAATACCGGAGCCAGGGTCGGCGTCTGCTGTTGTCGTTGAGAAGGTGTATGGCTGAGAGTCACCACCAAAAATACCTTGAGCACCAGTGTCGCCATCGTCCCCGGTGTCGCCTTGGACTCCCTGAACTCCCGTATCGCCATCGTCCCCGGTGTCGCCCTGTGCACCGGCCGTTCCGGTGTCGCCCTGCGATCCACCAGGAGAGAAGGTCAAGACCACGGCCTCGCCATTAGTAAATGGCGGGTTGCCGCCAACCGAAGCCTGGAACGTGACATCTACTTCATGCCAAGTTCCTTGATCTACAACGGCTGTAACCTCACCGTAGAACCACTCAGTACCGCCCTGAGCCTCGCTAAACACTCGCACGTACCCAAAGTCACCACCATTGCTCAAAGCGTCTAAAATGGCGTCTATATCGTTGGAGTCAGAGTCAGTGTCCGAGATGGCAAATTTGGTAACACTCGCCATCGTAGCATTGTCGAAGCGAATGTCGCCCGTGCCTGGGTCAGCTACCGCAATGGCGGTGTCGAAGTTAAGGGGAACAGAATATCCCCCGAACTCACCCTGGACTCCGGTGTCTCCATCAGCGCCAGTGTCACCATCGGCACCAGTGTCGCCCTGAGCACCTGCAACTCCCGTGTCTCCTTGATCTCCGGTATCGCCTTGAGCACCCGCGCCACCAGCCGTTCCCTGATCGCCTATGATGGCCAGGGTAACAACTATTGGGTCTGTATCGGCAAAAGTTCCGTTGCTATCAACGTGGGTGACAGTAAACCTAAAATAACCAGCCAGATCAGTGATGGTATCAACATCAAAGACAGCAAAGGTGCTAGAGTCAACAACATCAAACACTCTGATCCTAGCCGGAGGAGTGTTGGTAGAATCGTCTATCGTTTGGAGCCAGGCCACTATATCTACCGAGTCGCTGTTGAGATCGTCAATGTATATCTCTGTGACCGAAGCAACCGTCGCGTTGTTGTAACGCAAGTCTCCGTTGCCTGGGTCAGCGTCAGCAATAGCCGTGTCGAAGTTGTAGGGCTGACTGTCACCACCAAATAAGCCCTGCGCTCCCGTGTCGCCATCGACCCCAGTGTCGCCATCGGCCCCGGTGTCTCCTTGGGCACCCGCACCACCAGCGGTCCCGGTATCACCTTGATCGCCCTTGGGGGCAACGCCCAGGCCAATAGCCTCTGTGTCAGCAAAGCCGCCCAGATTGGCTATATAGGTAACTCCAAAGGTGTGATAGACACCAGAATCAACAGCAGTAGTTACCTGGAAAAGCGCGAAATCGTTGTCGGCCTCTGAGAAAACCCTCAAGTAATCGTCAACGTTGATCTCGTCTAGAGCCAGGTCTATATCTGCCGAGTTTCTATCCGTGTCATGAACATAAATCTCGGTGACGCTAGAGATAGTTGCATTGTTAAACTCGATGTCGCCCGCTGAGTCAGGGGGAGCGGTCGTATCCGTTGAGAAGTTGTAGAGGTATGTATATCCACCAGTAATTCCGGTATCCCCATCATCCCCGGTATCGCCCTTTGCTCCAGCGCCACCAGCCGTTCCTGTGTCACCCTGATCACCCTGATCGCCAATGATAGCGAGGGAGATGATGATCGGGTCCGTATCTGCAAAGGTGCCATTACCATCAACGTAGGTGACGACAATACGAACATAGCCAGCCAGGTCGGCCAAGCTGGTTACGTCATAGACGTGGAAAAGGCTAGTGTCATCTTCCTTGAATATTCTAAGTCTAGCAGGCGGGGCGTTCGTGCTGTCGTCTATCGTCAACAGCCAGGTCTCAACGTTTACCGTGTCAGAGTTCTCGTCATCAACGTAAATTTCTGTGACTGAGGCCGGAGTAGCATTGTTAAACCTCAAGTCTCCGTTGCCTGGGTCAGCGTCTACGGTAGAGATGTCAAAGTTATATGGTTGGGAGTCGCCGCCGAAGCCTGCGCCCTGGCCCGTATCGCCTTGGTCTCCAGTATCGCCCTGAGCACCGGCCGAACCCTGATCGCCTATGATGGCGAGAGTCATCACGATTGGCGTCGTATCCGCTATGGTTCCATTGCCATCAACATACGTGACAACAAACCGGAAGTAACCAGCCAGATCAACTATGGATGTCACATCAAAAACGTGGAAGGTGGTCGAGTCAGCTTCCTCGAAGATCCTAACCCGCGCCGGTGGGCTGTTCGTGCTGTCATCGACAGTGGCCAGCCACGCCACAATATCCACAGCATCGGCGTTGTCGTCGTCTATGTATAGTTCAGTAACCGAAGCAGGCGTAGCGTTGTTAAATCGAAGATTTCCGCTGCCTGGGTCGGCATCTGTGATTGTCGTAGAGAAATTATAAGGCTGAGAATCGCCGCCGAACTCTCCAAGGCCCGTATCGCCCTGGACTCCCGTATCGCCATCAGCGCCAGTAGCGCCTTGACCGCCCGCACTACCAGTATCTCCCTGGTCGCCAGAAGGAGAAAAAGTGAGCACAACGCCCTCAGCACTAGCATGTGGCGGATCGCCCCCGGCAGAGGCAATAAAGGTAACGTCTAGTTGATGCCAGGGTCCGTTATCGGTTACTCCAGTAATCTCAAAGTACGTCCATTCCGTCCCACCCTGAGCCTCGCTAAAGACACGCATAAATCCAAACCGATCGCTGTTACTTAGCGCATCAAGGAAAAGATCGACGGCGTTTGAGTCTGCATCAGTGTCAGATATGGCAAGCGCCGTGACTGATGCCATAGTCGTGTTGTTATAACGCAAGTCGCCACCACCAGGATTGCTCATAGCAATGGATGTATCAAAGTTAAATGGTGCCGAGTAACCTCCAAATTCTCCAATACCCGTGTCGCCATCAGCACCCGTGTCGCCCTGATCTCCGGTGTCACCTTGGGCACCCGCTGTTCCGGTATCTCCTTGAGCACCGGCAACACCAGTGTCGCCATCATCTCCGGTATCGCCTTGGCCACCAGCGGCACCCTGGTCCCCAATAATTGCCAGGGTAACAACAATGGGTGTGGTGTCAGCAAAGGTTCCGTTGCCGTCTATGTAAGTGACTGTGAATCTAAAGTATCCGGCAAGGTCAGTAATCGTATCGACATCGAATACGTGGAACACGCTAGAATCAGCTTCTTCAAATACGCGAATACGCGCAGGTGGAGTGTTGGTCGAGTCATCTATCGTCTGCAACCAAGAGACAATATCAACAGCATCAGAGTTAAGGTCGTCAATATATATTTCAGTGGTCGATGCCGGTGTTGCGTTGTTAAATCTTAGATCCCCGCTTCCTGGGTCCGCGTCTGCGATGGCCGTGTCGAAATTATAGGGCTGGCTATCACCGCCGAACTCACCCTGGATTCCGGTATCCCCATCTGCGCCGGTATCCCCATCGTCCCCGGTATCACCTTTTGCTCCAGCGCCACCAGCGGTTCCGGTATCGCCCTGATCGCCCTGAAAAGCGGGAGCGAGACTAATGTTCTCGGCGTCGGCAAAGCCACCACCATTACCTATGTAAGTCACTCCAAAATCATGGTAGACCCCTGCATCAGTAGCCGAGGTAACTTGGAAAGTGGCAAAGTCATTATCGACATCAGAGACGACCATTATGTAATCGCCTACGCTGATCTCGTCTAGGTTAAGGTCTAGGTCATTTGAGTCTCTGTCAGTATCGTGAACGTAAACCTCGGTGACGCTGGAAATGGTCGCATTATTGAAGCGAATCTCGCCCGATCCTGGGGGAGCGACAATGCCCGTATCGAATTGGTAGCTGAAAGAATAACCACCACCCGCACCAGCCAATCCAGTATCACCTTGATCTCCAGTATCGCCTTGGCCACCGGCCGTTCCCGTATCGCCATCAACGCCCGTATCGCCCTGGGCACCGGCTCCACCAGCGGTTCCGGTGTCACCTTTTTCTCCAACAATAGACAGAGACATGACAATGGGGTCCGTGTTCGAGAATGTGCCATTACCATCAACATAGGCAACGTTAATTCGGACATAGCCAGCCAGGTCGGTTAGACCAGTTACATCAAAGACATGGAAGATGCTTTGGTCGGTCTCGTCAAAGATCCTTAGCCTGGCTGGGATCGTGGTTATGCTATCGTCAATCGTAAGCAACCAAGTCTCAACATTGATTGCGTCAGAGTTCAAATCATCGACATATAATTCAGTTGTAGAGGCGGGAACCGCATTGTTAAAACGCAGGTCGCCAGAGCCGGGATCGGCATCACCGGTTGCGGTATCAAAATTGTAGGGTTGAGAGTCGCCACCGAAAATGCCCTGAACGCCAGTATCGCCATCGCTTCCAGTAGCTCCCTGGGCACCGGCCGTTCCGGTGTCGCCATCGTCTCCAGTATCGCCCTGGGCACCCGCCCCACCGGCAACACCAGTGTCGCCATCAACGCCCGTATCGCCCTGAGCGCCTGCCCCGCCAGCGGTTCCGGTGTCACCCTGGTCGCCCTGGAAAGAGGGAGCTAGACTAATGTTTTCAGCATCAGCAAAGCCGCCACCGTTGCCTATATAGGTAACGCCAAATGTGTGATATGCTCCTGAATCGGTAGCTGAAGTGACTTGAAAAGTGGCGAAGTCGTCATCTACATCAGAGACGACCATTATGTAATCGCCTACGCCGATCTCGTCTAGGTTAAGGTCTAGGTCTACTGCATTTCTATCAGTGTCATGAACATATAGATTAGTTACACTAGCTATAACAGCATTGTCAAAGCGAATTTCACCCGATCCTGGGGGAGTTCCTGTACCTATATCGAATTGGTAACTGAAAGAATAACCGCCACCGGCACCGGCAATTCCGGTATCGCCTTGATCTCCGGTATCACCCTGAGCACCACCACCACCGCTCACGCCTCTGCTTTCAATCTCTAGCAAGCTCATAATTCACCCTGACTAGATTCGCCTATATGCCAAGAAAAAGAAAAAGACCGAGCAAAGCCAGTTCCGAACTCTGTTCGGTTGCATTGCTCGGCCATAGGTTTATAGCCCGAAACTAGCGATTTAGTGTCTCAAAGATCAGCACCGTGGTTCCAGTTACAGCCAGCCATAGTATCAAAGCCGTCCAACTAACGGCCGTGTACCCGGTAAGCCAAGAAAGTAAGACCAGAGCAAAGGCCCCGTAAGGCGACGAACATCTGTGACAATCTAGCACCTTGGCCCAAAACCGATCCTCGACAACTAATTCGTCGGTGGATTCATCTGTCTCAATGTTATAAACAGATACCTTTCTTATCCCGGCCAGATAACGAATGAGATCGAAAAGGCCAAAAGGCCCCTCAACCGTTACGTCAGTCAGATACAGGACAAGCAAGTAGTTCGCAGCAGCGAGTACAAGCACCTGGGCCAAAAGCGCCGTCATGCGGCATTAAACGCCCTGGGCCACTTTGCCACCAATTGCTCCTTATGACCCTCGTCAACAAAAGCGTTGCGCCCGATAATGACTATAGCTGGTCCGTGTCCGACATCGGACTCAAGTCTTGGAAGAACTTCTTTCTTATTAGTCACGATCAGGATGTCCTTGCCGTCTATGGCCAGAGGAATCCTAACAGGCAACCTAATAGCAGGCTTGAGACCTAGCCTTACCTGACCACCACCGTTCGGCGCGTAATCAACGTTCTGCTGAACCTCGGTCTTTTTATTCTTGTTTTTGCAACCACAACCCATGAGCCAACCCTTGAAGGGGGTGTCATAAAGACACCCCCTATAAAACTAAAGTCTAGTTCTCGGCTAACTTCACCACGTTTGCAGCGGCCATGCCACCACCGTATGTACAATCCTGGTCAGAGCCAATATCTATGATAAGGGCGTCCGTACCAGGAGTGTAGCTGGTAACCGTACCGATTATGGCGGTAAAGCCATCCTCGCCATAGATGATGTAGGTATCGCCAGGATCAACCGTTCCGTAAGCCTCAAGAGCAACGACTGTCAAGGTCAATTCTGTTCCACCTGAATCAACGCAACCAGTTGCCAGGATACCAAGATCGTCACGTTTCTGAGTCGGCACCAAGCTGGTGCAATCAACGTTAGTCAATCGCAGGAACAAGTGAACCGCAAACATAACAATTGTCGATTCAGAGTTAATCCAGTAGTCAATACAGTTGTTGTTTTTCTGGACTTGAATCTGGAAGGCCCGTAGCTCGAAATTAGTTTGGTCATCCACTTCGTCAGTGGGATACAAAAGAGTTTCTTCGGGCAACGTACCTTGCTGAGCACCGTAGTATGGCATCTCGCCGTTGATGATGGCCCATTGCTCAACCTGATCGCGGAATACCCAACCAATTGTGGCTCGTCCACCAATCATCGTTGGAATGAACAGCATCTCGTCTACTAGCTCAGGGCTGGTGCGGAGCGTGATCCGTACATTATCATAGGGGTAGAGCCAAATAACTCGGCCCTTGCGGAACTCCGCTGCTCTGTCCCTAATTTGCGGGTCGCTTAGAGGATTGACACATCCATCACAAGGTTGCATACAAGCCGCCAAGTTAGCGATGCAAGTCGTTTGACCCTTGCCCAACCAAAGCTCGAACTCAACTGTAGATTCTCGCCAGGGAGCCAGGTCGTACTCGAACAAACGCTCCAGCCACAACACCAGGAACTCAACCATGTTAAGTCCCTCATTGCCATCGAAGTCCATGCCGTGAATGGATAGGACATCGGAAGCGGCGCCGATAGTTGCGGCGGGGTTGGCCGTTCCTGTTCCTGGGCCACCTGTCAGCGTATCCCAATTGAACTCAACGATCTGGTAGGGGTCGCACTCGTCACCAACGACCAATTGACCGTTGTTAAGCTGAGTAAGAATCCCACGGAATTCATTCGCATTAGTCTGAAGGCCAGTCCAGGCGATCCTGCGAAGCTCTTGCATGTAGCGCCGACGCAGGTCAGACAGAATGAAGCTAATGAACTCAGAAGCCATTTCCGCTCCGGTATCAAACGTACCATCAGCACGGAAAAGGGTAGGGAACCGAGTCATACGATTAGCGTCACAGAACTCGATCATGAACTGTTGATAGTCCACATCATCGACACCGGCCGCCAGCCTTCGCTGATTCGGTATTTGCACCGTGCACTCCAGCGTTTCGCTGGTGAACGTTACGAAATCGCAAGTACCAGCCGCAGCGGTTGTGCTGTAGTTGTCATCAAGCAATATTCGCATCGTGTTATCATCTTCCCACCGGAAGAGGAAGCGCGGGATGCTTGCCAGAACATCATCTGGCATTAAGGGGCGCAGGTCCAAGATCGGGAACTTACATTCATCCGAAAACTTGCCACCTGCTGTCATAGTTTCAAATTCTAGGGGCATAATTTATCTCCTGAATCTAATCTCTCTTTCTTTCAGCTAATCCTGGCTATTGAATAGCCTGGGGATCTCGCATCAGATCGAGGACATTAGGCTTACGTGGCTTTACTCCGTTCAACTGCTCGACAGGGGTTGCAACGGGCGCTACAGCCTGTTGAACGGCCTGCTTAACCGCTACGGGGCGTTGGACCGGCTGAGCGAGCGGTGCTTGCTCTGCTGGACTTGGACCTGAGCCAACCAATTTAATAGTAACCTTACGAGGCAAGATTTCTGCCTCTTGCAAAATAGGCTCAAACACTTGAGCCGGGCCGCCCAAAGCGGTCATGATATGCTCCACGAAATCAGGCGATTGCACCAAAGCATTTGCTATAGTGTTAAGAGCCTGAGTATCGTTAGATATCGCTTCCGCGATGACCAAGATTGGCAATTCAAATTCTTCCTCGATTACCAATTCCTCGGCCTTTAGGGTGACATCAACCACTGGCTCAGCAGCAGGTTCAATCGGGGTTGCCTCGGCTGCCTTAGCCGTCTCAAGTGGCTCAGCAGCAGGTTCAACCGGGGTTGCCTCGGCTGCCTGAGCGGTCTCAAGTTTGGTCTTTTCGACCACTGTCTTGCTCATACTGACCTCCGGTACTTGTATATTAAATATTAAACTTCTGTCAGAAGTGACAGCTTGTTTACTCGTATCACGCCAAATGGGTAGGTTGGGTGTCCACAACTCGCCAACCGTACTACAGGCCACACACTCAGCCATCTCCTTCGGCACTCCCTTCCTTCTGAGCCGGTCCTGAAACTCCGCAAGGAACTCTTCTTCCTCGCGAGTAGCGGCCGGATCACCGGGAACGGTTACAACAGACGCCTCAATGACCTCGCTGACAGGAATGAGTATTTCATCCTCTGTCTCAACGATGGCCTCTTCGTCCTGTTTGGACAAAATAATGTGGATAGACACTGCGTTTAGGAACCTCTCTTCCCACAGTTCTGCAATAGCGTTCGTGTCGAACGAGCCGAACCCGAACATATTAAAAACGGGCACCTCTTTTCGATGAAACTCAAAATCATCCAAGGCCCACAGTTGCCCACCCTCTAAAAACATCTCGGCCTTGGCCAAGGGTATGCCCATATGGTGCATGTAGAATATCAGCGGGTTTTTCTGCCAATTCTCCAACCGCATCCCGCTAGGCACCAGTCGGTATGCTTTGCCAGTCCAGAAATCCCTGTTGCGAGACAGGCCGCCACTGGCAACTAAAACCCGGCCCTTCTCTCGAACTTCGTCATCAGATTGAAATCTGATGACGGTTCCTTCTGTACCCTGCGAATCTGATCTTAAAGGCATTGCCGTATCCTATGCAAATGTAATAGCAGCACTAGAAACAATGGCCCCACCAGGAAGTCGAACGTTCAAGAACCACGTATCAACTGCCGCCTCTTCGATGTCCAAATCAATAACACCAGCGACGTCAGTCAGTAATTCAAAGAAAGTCTCGGCTGTATGCGCTGCTATAATCGTTCCATCGGTGCCAACAGATGTACCCACCGAGGGCGCTGATGCCGTTACAGCGGCACCGGCCGTGTCTGAAAGCCAGGCCATGAACGCAAGCTGTTGGGCCAAGGCTACGCCCTGCCCATCAACAACCTGAAGAGCAACATTGATAACGTTGGGCACTTCAACACCGACTACAAATTCGACGCTAGGCGTCTCGGTAATTTCTTTTACCGTGTCTTGATTATTTTCAATATCCCACTCGGTAGGGGTTCTCAAGCTAGGCATTGACCACTCCTTATTGGGTTATATTACGGATCTCGTTCAGTCTTGCTGGCCCCACACCAGAAATAGCCAATAAGTCCTCATTGCTGGCCGCCTTAACGGCCTCAACACTGGAATACTTCGTAGACAACAAACTGGCAACATCATCACCAAACACGTCATGCAAAGACAAAATGTGCTTGATATTCGGTGCCGGATGATTAACTGTCAACTTCTCTTCCAATTCCACAACGCGGGCTACTAACTTGGCGTATTCTTTAGTAGTTACGAAAGCCATCAAACCTCCAAAAACAAAAAGCGCCACCGTGAGGTGGCGCTCCACTTGGCGCTCAGCACAAATTTCTTCAGTTAGAAAAAGTATAGAGCTATAAAATAGCTATGTCAAATCAACCAATATATCTCGGTGGTCCGGCGCTTTGCATTTGCCTTCTAAAAGTCCTTTCCACAACAAATCTACCGTTGATAACTCGACCTGAAAATCTAATTTTGTCATGGTCGCATTGCAACCTAACCGTACTGCCTTCACCGGCTTCCCCGCAAATGCGGCTACAGTCAGGGCACCGACACTGAACTAATGGAGTCATACTATCCCTCTTCTGGCAATACCAGCGCCAGCTTAGTCCTAGTTAAGTTGGACGGTGCTGGCGGTCTCTTACGCTGGAACTCCACGCGGCCGCCACGACTGACATTGTACCTCAGATCCTCGGTAACAACAGGCTCACCCTGAAGCTCTTGCAGGGTCCGATCTACATAATTGGTATAAGTCAAAAACTCGCCAAGCAACTCTCTCATGGCCTCGTTCTCAGCCAGAAGCTCAGGTATACCCAGGGCCGCCTTGAGTTCTTCTAAATCAAACTCGAACTCGAAATCCGGCTTATCTTCTTCAGTTCCGTTTTTAGTCAAAGTATTTGTAGTCATCTTCTGATTCCTCTACTGGTACTCCCCCTACACTAACGACAGTCACAAGGTTATTTGGCCGACGAACAGGCTTCGGCCTTATCACGCGCTCCTGTTGCGACTTAGCCATTCTAGTCAACAGTTTCTCGCGCTGCTTCTTGATCCTGGACTGATTGCGCCAGAAATTGACACGGCCTAGCTTTTTAGAAAGTTCCTCGTCGGAAAGACCCTTTTCTAGAATCTCCAACTTGGAAAGTTCATCAGCGGGATTTTCTTCTTCAGGCGTCTGCTTGTTCATAACACTCCATATTTTGATGCTCGCCAGTGTCCTTAAAGAAAACGACTGACGGACACGATGCCCGGTCAATACACGTAAGACACGACTCCTTGGCCGTTCTGATCCAAGTTATAGTAATCCTATCGCTTCTTCGACTATAACGCCAAAAACAGCGATCTCGCGCACAACACTGGCTACTACAGTCGCCAGGAAAGCGCGTTAGATTCAGGTTCTCGTCTTGCCCCTTGGACCGGCCGCGCTCGAAAGCTGCCACCGCTGACGAGTAGTACAAATTGGACCTGGCCGCGATCTGGGCCTCGCTCAATAATCCAGTAGCTATGTCTTGGGAAAAACCGCTAAGGAAACTGTATTGAACAAGCAACCAGCTATCGAGCCAGGTCCAGTCAGCGTCAGTCATTTGGTCAAAACCACCACGACCGACAACGTACTGTACCACAGCGGCGTCTTGCAACGCGGCCCTCATTCTGGACTCCCACACCCCTAGAGCTATGATCCCCAACAGGAGCAGGGCCAGGATATTCGGGTCGTCCTCATTCTCAGGTTCCTCTTCTTCTTCTACCGGCCACTTAGAGAAATAGTCTACCTGCCAGTCCACAATATCGTCTCGAAGAGAGATGAACCTATTCTCGCTCATAAGCTCGCCGGTATCGTCGTTCCGGTAAGCCTTATCCTCGTCATCCCAGGCCCAACCGAAAAGGAGATCGGAAATTCCAAGTCGATCAACCAACGGCTCGTATTCTTGAACGTTCAAGTCATCCACAGGTGGGCCGCAGGGCCACCATCTCGAACATTCAAGGTCATATCGGTGACTGCCTCACTACTAAACCCTAGCCATCGCCGCTTCTGGCGATGTTCCACTAGGCCAATCTCCAACAGGTTCTAGTGTGTAGTGGTCGATTGTTCGGCCCTTATTATTCATCAGGTATACCGAGTTCATTTCCTCTTTTTCAGCACAACCATGTTCAACCTCAACACTAGTATTAACGGTTCCACTTTCCATATGGAAAATAAGCCCGTTTTTAACCTGGCCGACATGAACACGCTCGCACTCGAAAAAGGATTCACTTGTATATTCTTCGCCTTCCTGCTTTCCCTGTCTAACTATCTTAACAAACATCTATCTACCTCTCTTAGAGGCAGTCACCGATCTATAACAAACCTTCAACATTCAGTTTCGTATGATTTCATCCCAACTAAGTCTCTTGTCATCTTCGGGATACATAAGCGACCATTTCAGTTTCAGGTCTACAGGCCAGCCATCTCCAAGGTAGGGGCCTCTTATCTTTCCATTCTGGTCCACAATCACAGGCTGCCCCTCTGGACCAATTGCAAGAAACATTTGTTTATGGGGCGGGTATTTTTTAGATAATTCAATCATAGCAAATCTTCAACATCATCATCCTGAACCGTGCTATCCCAGGTTGCGGTCGCATCGTCCTCGGCCTGCTCAGGATCTACATCTACTTCAGTAACCGGCTCCAACGGCTCGCCCTCTGGCAAAAAGAACTTGGGCGTCAGCGACGTTAGCGGGATCTGGCGCAGCGTTCCAGCATCGTCATAGTCAAAGTGAACATGAGCAACGCCGCCAAATATCATATTGATAAAGCACTTTGTCCCGTTGGCCGTAGTCGCTATCGTCCCCGGAACTAAGTCCCTATCCCAAGGCTCGCCATTCTCCAAAGCCACCTGGCGTCGGTCTATAGGCGAGAGAGACTGAGCGACTGTCCGGTTCAGCAAGCACAGTTTGTTGGCGTCAACCAGCATCTCGTACCCAAGTCTGGTCCTGATCCAAATCCAATCGTTGTTCTGGTTCCAGGCGAAGATAACGGCCGGTTGCCGGTAGTCTGAAAAGGACACGACCCGGCCCGGCAGATAAACCCGTTCACGACCAAGGCGAGAAGCGATAGACGCCAGTGACTCACCATCAAATGCCGGTGTAAAGAATTCGTCTATATCGTCTCCGTCCCTATCTCCAGGCTCGATAGTGGCATCGTCCGCAAGAGTGGGGATCTCGATGCCAATATACTCTTCAAACAAGCTGCGAATCTCTTCACGGGAAAAGGTCGGATCTGGTTGTGGCGCTGCCGGAGCGCCCTCGCCGCCACCCCTGGGAACTGGCGAGGGTTGGACCCTGGAAATACCCAGGGACAGTTCCCTAAACGACTCAACCTGATAGCGTTTGGTCCTGTCCGTCATCCAAGAAACCTGAACGATAATCCGTGGGGGCGCTACGTGGTTCCATAACGCCTCTATCTGCTGTCTCATGGCGGCGACTGCGGTCTCTGCCTCAAGGCTACTGGCCACATCCGATTGGGTCATAGCCCCCTCGCCCAAACGGACTTCGAGGTGAGTGACGTTCAAGTGGAAAGAGGCAGCAAGAGCATCGACCCATTCCTTACGCCAGCCCTCAGACGTGTATCCGGCCGGTGGCTCAGACCAGGGGATCAACTCGATCCTACTGTTCTCGCCCGTGCTACCACCGAAGAAAACGCCAGGGTAGAACATCATCTGTTGCTCTTCCCTGTCCTGCTGATATGCCTCTAATTGCTGCTTAAATTGCCTGGCGCTATCTAGGCCACTTACCCACACAATACCTCGCATGGGCTGGTTGATAAGGTGCTCCCAATCCTGCTGATCGATGGCCATGAACTTGATGGCGTAGGGCGAGAAACGCCATGTGCCACTCTGTCCGAAGCCAGGATAGTTCGAGACCTTGCCACCAGCCTCGTTGCGGATCTGGAACCCAAAGTCTCTATGAATGAGCACCCATTTGGTTTCTTTATCATCGTGGCTGTACTTAGCTATCCAGTAAGGGTACTCAGAATTTCCTGTCGGCACACAAGTTAGACCGTCTATCATCCAAAGCCCTTGATTCTCCCTAAAGGCGTCGGTGGTCATTCTGAGGATGAACATATCCTCTTTGCCGGGCTTTTGCCCCTCAATGGCTTCAAGTTCCATGCCATATTGATCCCAAACGTCAATATCAATGGTCTCAATAGGAACCTGGGCACCAATAGCGCCACGGTTGTCAACCAATAAAGCGCCCATGTAGAGCCTAGTGAACTCAGAGGCCCCAAATTGACTGTCCTGAGCGCGAGCCATGAGATCCAGGGTCTTTTTGACCGGCGAGGTTCTGCCCCTGACAGTGCTCAGCCAGGTGCCCACCATAGACTGAATCTTAGTAACAATGGTGGAAAGCAGCGTGTTCACAATCGGGGTCATGCCCACGTTGGCCATGTGGCCCCTAACCAACGCCCGCATAAGTAGATCGTCTAGTCCAGAGGCATAGGCGGGCCAGAAGGCAACCCCTGTCTCGTCATCGTGCTTTATGAACGTTCCTAATTTATTGCTGTGCTTAACTACCCCTGACCCCATACCTTGAACCCTCGCCTTGTTCGGGTCGTCAAAGGCATGAGGCAAATATCTGTTAGAATCAGATAGGTTGGCTGGAATATACAAGCCCCGGTCGTCATAAACGAAACCGGGTGCGTCTTTGACTATTTCAATTGACATAGCAATTCCTATTTACTACCTGCAACAGAAGATAACATGGATGGCGATGTGCCGTCAATAATACGCTTAACTAATTTGTTCTGACACCGAACATCACGCTCTGGATGATCGTAGTCGCCATAAATAAGAGCACCACATTTTTGACCAAACTCAACACCATCAACCTGATCGGTATCCCATTCGTGACCGGCCGTGCAAATCAAAATCATTTCTTATTCCAAGGCTTAAATTCTTTCAGACTTGATATAGATGGCCACTGGCCCGTAAAAGTAATAACTCGATCATCTAGGCTTACAAAAGCCGGTGGCTTAGTTGATGGAAAACCTATCATATTGGTTAAATCGCGCCATTCTTTAGGATCTTTATCCATCTTCCGACACCATTCCTGATAAGTAAACTGAAGCCAAAGTCGCATTACTGATCGACCTTCTTCAGTCTCTGATCTAGTCGAATAAATGACCACTTCAAAATCTTCGATAACCCTCTCTAAAAACTCAAACAATCCCTCAACGGGGGGATCTGCAATAACCGTAGCCCCGCGCCAACCACTTGTATACGAATGACAAACGCCATCGAAATCCAAACATAGAATTGGTTTTGTAGATGGTACACTATCTTGAACTTCTTCCTTCATAATTTCACCTCGTTAACAATCGTCTAATACCATAAATGTAAAAGATAGGGTATAATAGCTCAATGGGCAAAAAAATATGTACACAATGTCATAGATCGTTTAAGTCTACCACAGAATTTTTCCCACCCCGTTCTCTATCACGTAGCAAAGACGGATTAGATTCATCATGTAGAAACTGTCACAGAGAAAAATCAATGAAATATTATGCGAAACACAGAAAAGATATAAATATCAAAAAAAAGCCTTATTGGAAAAACAGATACAAGGAAAACAGGATGTTAAAAAACTATACATACCCTGAAATAGACAACCTCAATAGCACTCAGCTTAGTTATATTGCAGGTCTCTTAGACGGAGAAGGATCTTTCAACATTCTCGCCAACGGTCCCACAAAAACCCTAACTACATCAATAACGGTTCAAATGAACAGCCTAGAAACAATTGAATGGCTAAGCAAAGGTCTTGGCGTTTCTTATTCAATTGTCAGAAGAAAAGAGAAAAATCACAAAACCGGTTGGAGGATAGCTTTAGTTGGCAAAAGAGCCACATATTTAACAGGAAAAGTATATCCATACCTAATAACAAAACGCAAACAAGCAGAAATAATCCTTGAGTTTGGAAGGGTTGGTTATTTTCATGTTGATAATAAGTTGTCGAAAGCACAAATCAAGCACAATAGACAGGAACTCAAAGGAAAAATACGTCCTCTAAACGCTAGGGGTTCTCAACAGTAAGCGCCCCTACTAAGATAACGGGGGGCATAGGAATATCCTCGTCTTTGGACCGCCAAAGATGCAGGATGTGTTTATGTTGATTCACGTAGCTAGACTTAGGCGGGTGAAGCTGGTAAACAGCCTCTTCTTCATCCCAAAACTGGCTCTTGATAAAACACATATCATCCCAGGTAGGCGTCTTTTTTCTCTTGTAATAAGTAACTGAAACATGCTCCCAACCCATCCCATCAGAGGCAATAATCTGATACCTGTCCTTCTTGTATTTCTGGTGCGGGATCAAGAACATGCCATTAGGTCCATCGCCATTTTTGGAAACCATTGGGCCATTTATTACTCTAAAGGGTTCCAAGTGAAATATTTCCTCGAACATTAAATACCACCAAACCAATTCTTCTCAGGCGCATAAGTCATAACATAACACTCAAGCTCGTCGGGGGAGAATCCGAGCTTGGCACGCATGACCCGCTTGTCCACAATCTTAATATTCCCCTTGTTGTCCCGGTCGTAGGTGATAAACCTTAGCGCCTCATGCAACCGCCTACAAGCCTCATTATGACTGTCGGGCGGCAGGGCGACCTCGCCGTCCCTAAAAGCAACTCGAATAGCCCAATAAGCCTGATCCCGTACCCATACGAAGGAAGCCTTGTCAGCCTCGTCAGAGAGGCCCCTGGCCTTCTCGCCAACCATGATCGATACGGCATTTATGTAGGTGTTGAGATCCTTACTCTTGCGACTCATTACACCGGCCGACCCTGCACCTACACCGGTTCCGTCAATCTTTACTATCTCGGCGTTGCGTTGGGCATAATACTCGGCCGCCCTCTCTGCCGCCAGAGAGGGATCGTCGTCCTTCCAGACAATAGGAACATCCCACCAAATACCGTACCTGAAACCGGCGCTATGGAAATCAGGGCCACCGGCAGAAACATCAAGACCCATAATTGGCCTTATGCCCCTGGGCGGCAATATCTTACCGCCATTCGCGGCCTTCATTTGCTCCCATTTAGAAACAGCTATATCAATCCACTCGTCGGCAATCAGGCGATCCATACCACCGGCCGGGTACTCGCCCATCACCTTGTAATAGAACTGGCTATCAATAATCACTCGCCATCCAGGTCTCAGCGGCTCAGTCTCGTCACCGTCCTCTCTGGTAGCCCTCTTGCCAACCAGGAAAGCAGGCACTTTCCAGCAAGTGCTGTCCACCTCTTTGTCTATCGGCATAGGCTCGGTCCATTCCATGATGCGAAGCACAGTCTTGTTCCTGGTAACAGCGCCGGGAATAACATCATTTCCCGTAAGTACATTGGGATGGTCCAGGGCACTCATGGCAATCACTTTAGCCCTGTGCGCCCGCTCGCGCTGGTAGGCCATACCCTGCTTTTTTTTGGGGTTGTAACAAACAATTTGGCGAACGAAAGTACCGCCTGACATACAGCCGTCAGCGCCTCGATACACGGCATCTGGAATCGCGTCACCCTCGTCAAAAATGAACACCAGAACAGGGGCGTGCTTGCCCGACCACTTGGTCTCGATGTCCTCTTCTGAGGCGTCCTTTGGTATAGAAACGCCCCTAATGAATTCCTTGGGGCGACGATAAATCAGCAGCGATGCCTTAATCTTATCGTCAATGAAAAGTTGATCGTGGTCGTTGGCCAGGGTGTAGATTTCTCCCCATAGCAGGGTACGAAGATTGGACTCAGGTGGGGCAGCGGCCGTGAACACCTGAGCCTTCTCAAAACACTTGTAAACCCAAATGGCCAAGACCCCAAGCACAAACGTCTTGCCTACACCGGTTGCGCTCTTAACCTGCACTATCTCGTAATCACGAACAGCCTCTAAAAGCTCTTGCTGAGCAGGCGTCAGGGCCAGCCCCAATATCTCAGTAGCAAAGCCGTAGGGATCTTCCTGGTACAGAGACAGATCCACATCCTTATTAGGATCTAGCCCTTCCAAAAGGCCGTCAGCCCACAGGTCTTTTATCCTGGGCTTGTTCTGCTCAGACCTTAAATGTTCAAGGTCAATCATCTTGGTCCACTATTACCGGTTCCTTTTCGCTATCTGCCAGGTAGTAATCAGTATTTAGTTCGCCCTTCATTGAAGCGTGCAGGCTCGTCAAGAACAAGTGGCGAATCTTAGACTGCTTTATCTCCCGGTCATTACGAATGGCCTTGACCAAGGAAGCGGCAACCACGCTGGCAGCATCCCTGATATTGGCCAGGGTTTCCTGCTGGATCATGTACATTTCCTGCACGGTGATCATCTTTTGCTCTTCGATAAGGCGCTTGCGCTCGGTCTCTGCCAGGCGGCCCAGGCGGCCGGAAAGCGCGGCAATTTCATCCCACCTGCGTTTGTCGTCAACCACACCGTTCAGCAAACCCCCTATGACCTCGCCCTCTTCTTTGATTTGCCAATACTCTTCCTTATCTATAGCTTCCCGCATCTTGCGTACCGCCTGCTGGACACCGGTTGCCACAGCCAGGTAGTCGGTGTCGCCAATCTCAGACATCAATTGTCCAGAGCGGGCAGCGAGGGCACCAATTTCAGGCGCTACTGATATGTAGTTTATATCCGTGACCGCCTCGACATACATCCCCCTTAGCTCACCATTGAGACTTTTCTCGTACAAACCAACGCGGCCGAGGGACTTTTTCCCGGCGTTAAGGGCACCGGAAATCTCTGACCCGCCATGCCTGTGACACCTTCCGTTGGGGGAAGGTAAGGCACGGCAGAGAGGACGATACTCGCCACACACATTACAGGTAGTTTGATCAATGCTCTTAAAAACGCCGTCGCACTCTTTTACATGGCAGTTGTGACGGATTACCCCACATATCTTTTTGGGTTCATAAAAGATTTTAGCGTAGAGAAGCGTGTACTCGAAGAGAGCGCGGTACATGCCCTTGTTTATGAAGTCGTGACAGTAGTCGAAGTAGCGCAACAGGTCTTTCTTGAAAGAGTTGAACCGGTCGGGTCGTGGACGGAGATAGCTGGCGGTGCTGGTATGCAACTTGTCCACCAGATCACGCAGTAGTTCGTCGTTCTCTGGCTCTTTAGACAAAACCGCATCCGTCAGCGCCTTTAGTTGCACAGAGGGATCGTAGGGCAAGACCATCTCCCGTAATTCTTCCAGAAGGGGCACCGACTCAGGGCCGACAACGGCCTCTAGCTCTTTTATTTTCTGCACTACGCTCATTGTTCACTCACTTGACTAAAATAGTCGTTAATCCTATACTCTAATCCTCGCTTTTTTGCTAAACAGCAAAACGAAAAGCCCGCCTCTAGGCGGGCTTTTCCGTTCTAATCTCTCTCGCTTCTCGAAGCACAAAATGGACTGCCTCTTTTGTGGGCGCTACAGGCCCCGTGAGGGTCTCGTTGATGATTGCTAATTGTATGCGGGTTAAGGGCTTTTTACCCAGGTAAACACGTTCCTGATTGCCGGTATCAGGGTTGCGACGACGCAGAGAGGCGTAAGGTCCGTGGGGTTTCGTTTCGGAGTTGAGAACGCAACCCTGTTGGCAACTCTCTTTGCCACAGTTTCTAAATTCAACTTGTTGAGACCAGCGGCCACTTTTTGACATTAAATCGTCTCTGCTCTATACTATTTCTGAGCCGCTAGGCTCTTCAAGGACTCCCTTCGTGCCCCGGCTTGTGGTGGTCGGGGCACACTTTTACTCAACGATAATTCTCAACCCAGGAGAAACCTCGTCCTCATAAACGTACCTTTGCAGGCCCTTGTCATGCTCTGCGTCCTGCTTGAGTTGCTTCTGGTATACCCTGGTTACGGGGTAGCCCTTGCTGAAGCGAAGCTCTACGCCGTCAACATGAGCCACCTCTCCGGTAGCCTTGATATACGCCTTACACTTCTTTTCAAGGTTAGAAACGGTCTCCAGGTAGACGGCTGCCTCTATTTTCTGGTCCCTAAAATCAGTGAGAGACTCTTCAAGATCAAAGTCATCCATCCAAGGTTCGTAAGGTGTCTCAGGCAATTTTCTTACTCCCGTTAGTGTACTCGGCTTCAGGAATATCTATTTCCACTCCCGGCCTGAGCACTATCTTCCACTTCGGACATTTGTGATTCTTCTCCAACTGTTGCCCACAGCTAGGACACCAATCATCATTATTGGCGTTGCGCCATCTAAAGGATAGTTTCATTTTGCTTCCTCAGCAGCGTCGATGATCGACTTGACAATAGTAACGTTCAGGTCCTCGTCAATCTGAAGGGTGAAATTAAAATTGCCTTCCTGGGGTGGTATTTGGTGCCAGGGGCCGGTGTTGCCCGTTCTAGGATCTAGGGCGCGAGCGCGTCTATGAATACTGTCTACCTGGAGTACGTTACCACTCTCTAGTTTCGTTTCTTTATACGCCATCGTTATCGTCTTTCTCTAAACAAAGCCTCGATCCACCCGTGCTCCAGTTCTGTACCATGTGTTTAGTGCCTACTCTAACTCCTTCAGGAACAATACGCTGAATACCAACTACAATTCTCAACTCGTTATAGCCAGCCCTTTGGCCCCAAAAGCTCTTGAAACCAGCCACGCCGTAGCCCTCTGGAACATCCCCCATAATCATAGGGGCCTCTAGGCTCTGCAAGGTCCTTTGTTGACCAATGGTAGGAATAGTTTTGTAGTGCTTCAGTTTTCTATAGGGTCTTTTCACAGCTTGTTCTTCCCAAAGTTAAAATGTTGCCCGGCCGGTGCCAACTAATAGGTGTCGGTGTGGGGGACGACGATCCCCACTGGCCCGGCCGGGTCTATTTAATTGTGGCTACATCTTACCACAAGTTGTAGCTAAAACGGGATTTCGTCATCTTCCGTTGCGCCAATGGCAGGTTTACTATCGGCACCATCGTACCCATTGCCACCGCCGCCAGCGGTGTCCGGCAAGAATGACCAGGCAACTACATTAAGCTCAAACGAGGCACCGGCCGTGCCATCATTTCTTTCATAAATCTTGGGGCCACCGGTTTGCGGGTCGGGTCTGATACGACCCTCAACCAGAATCGGTTTACCCTTCTCGAAAAACTTGTTGATATTCTCGGCGTTCTTTCCAAAGGCCGAGCAGCGAAACCACGTAGTCTCGTCAACTATATCACCATCCTTGTTAGGGTATTTACGGCTGGTGGCCACAGAGAAATTAGTGACCTCGGTTCCGTTTGGCATGTACTTCATTTCTGGATCTTGCCCCAGGTAGCCCACTACTGTTGTCTTTTGATACATTATTCCTTCCTATTCGCAAAACTTTCAATCCGGTCGCTAACGATCTCTCTCTCAGAGGCCGCTCTACGACAGGCTAATACCCATATAATCACCGTAAATAGTGCCAACAGTGTCGCGGGTATGGCCAACACCAATTCAACTCTCATGACGCCAATCTCCCCTGTAACTGGGGTTCAGTTCCTTAAACAATCCCCACTCAATTCCACACCTTGCCTTCACAATAAAGAGAATTTCCTTTGAGGGTAGTTCAAGCGGGGCAAGGTTCTCGACCGAGACTTGAACGGGCCTTATGTCCGTGATGGTCATAAAGCTCTTACCGGCAAAGGGGTTATCCATAGAGAGCGAGTCGAACCTAACCTCGATATGGCCTTGGTCCATTCCGATCAAGAAGTCGATAGCGACAGGCTGGATGGTAAACACAACCGTCGCCTCTGCGTCGTCTTTATCGACCAGACTTTTGATACCCACGGCCGCTTTCATTGCTACTGGTTTCTCGCCCTCTTTGTGCCAGTACATAGCAATGGACATATTGGTGACTGCCTTGAACTCTTCTAATCCCATTCATTCCTCTCGGCCGCCTGACCTCGCGTGTAGGCGATGTAGTAAACAGCGCCTACGAAGAGGCCAAAGATCAGTGATACACAGCAAATTCCTATCATTTATTAAACTCGTTCTCCCTCATTTGACCTCTCATATACAGCAGCGCCTCTAGCGCAGAAACAGCAGAGGCGGCAATGTCCAGTAACTCGTCCTCTACCTTGTCTATATCGCCACTCAGCGCCTCTTTCTTAAACTCTTGTACCTCTTCCTCAATGATCAAGGCCCAACGCGAAGCAGGGTGCAAATTGTTATAAATCGGACCCCACTTCAAGTTCTGTTTTGCTCGACGGCCCAAGATCGCGACAAGGGATTCTACTTCGTACTTGGGCATCCTCTCTACAAGCGCCCATAGCACATCCTTGGTATTGCCCGGCCGTATCATTTCAACTCGCTTTCGCGCAGGTTGTCCAGCGCATTAAGTAACTGATTACCAAAGCCGGGAAGGTTGTTCCAGGCGCAATACCTCTCGAACGCATCCTCGACAGAGAGTTGACCCATCTCGAATAGAAATGGGTCAAGATCGCTGCCTTCTTCATAGCCCATGTTAAGGGCTATGCCTAAAAGAACATCGGGGGCCAGTTTGGTGGTGTCCAACATGATCAGTCGCCCGTACCTAAGACCAGTGGGGGAACTATGCCCGACTCGCGAATGACGTCAGCAATCGTTTCCCACAAGGTCCGTTTGGCCAGGGCCTCGGCCGCAAGGGCGCGATTAAGCTCCTGCTCCGACTGATCAAGGTCGCAACAGGTTGAGCACGTCGCCAACGGAGAGCAAAAAGCTTCTGGGGTGGCGAGAGTTTGCTGTCCTATCCCGAAGATCGTCGGTGGGGTCGCAGTGGGGGTTATCCTGGGCGTGTTTGTAGGCACAGGGTTATTCCCACCACCTTGCGGTGGATCTCCAGGCTCAGGCGTCTCGTCCACCGGCACATCGGTAGGCTCTTCTGGCACACCAGTTGGCTCTTCCGGTACATCGGTAGGCTCTTCTGGCACGTCAGTCGGTTCCTCTGGAACCGGTGTGTTCTCAGGGGGTGCGTCTATTTTGCACGGTCCCTTACTATCACCGTGGCTGTCATGCGCTGGCCAGGCGTTTTCCGAAACGGAAATCGTATTGCCATTGTGACAAATAGTTATCTTTCCCGCTAGTGCCTTGCTTGTCAGCAATAACATCGTGAAGATAACGGCCAACGATACGAATAAAACTGTCTTTTTCATAATTTACCTCGCTATAAGATTTCTAGGCCAATTACCTAATCTCTCTCTACTTGATAGTCCTTATGGACTTCACCACGTTGTTTATCACCCCTTGCTTGAGAACCCCACCAAAACGTTCCCGTAACCTTACCAAAGAGGGGGGCCTCTTCGGTAAAGGTCTTGAAGTGACCCCGGCACATATGCCAAGCTCTCTCGGCCCCTGTACCCGTTCCACTTCCTTCGTAACGCACACCCTTGGGGTGGACGACTAGCGTCCGGCGCTCAATGACCGGAGATCCCGCCTTGCGATATTTCTTAGCCTGGGCCTTAGATACCGGGGACACCTTGGTCTCAACGTTCTTGCAATTCAGTAGCCCTAACGCCATGAGCAGCGGCGGGACCAGCATGACCAAAATCTCTTGCTCTAAAACGTCTGCAAACTCGACACCGGTCCTGGGGATGTTCATGCCATGCTTGTCCAGATAGTTGAGCAGGTAGCCGACAAAGTTCCAATTCCTGCGGTCGGCGGCATAGATAGCCATAACCTGAATGGCATAGCACTCATATTCCTGGGCCGCACGCTTGAGATCCTTCCAGCGGCCGGTGGTCTCGTTCATGTTTCGCCACACTGTCGCCGTTGTCTCGGTAACGTTGGCATCGCCGTTGGTTATAAGGTCCATACCTAGATCGTTGGCCATGCACTCAGATCGCTCGTCCTCTTCAGTTTCATAGGTCATGACATAGGCCCCGAACTGGAGATCACCAGGCATCAGCTTTTCAGCGATCAAGCTAATGGCATCATTCGGCTCGGCGCGAGGCAGGGTGTACTCGATCCAAGTCAGATCCCAGGGCGCTCTAACAGGTAGCTTGTTCAGATCAGGAGACTTGGTATCACCAAACCAATATTCGGCCACATCGTCGGCGTCCACAAAGCCCATATCTTGCTCGGTAGGCGAGACATACATACCGTCCCTATAAAACTTCAGGACAATACCGCCGCGAATATTCTTAGCCAGCACATTCAGCCCAGGGTGCCAGTCGAAGATTTTCCTAGTCATATCACGCTCCTGTCGCTAACCGTATCCAAAAGAGAACAAAGAAAATAACGGTAAGCACAACGACCGAGACCGCAAAGGCAATTAGGACCGTCACTAGCGCCCGATAAATCTTCATTCGCCTGATGAAAGCTACGTGATTGGCCTGGGCGTCTTTCATACTCCGCATAACCTCTTCGGCGTAGGATTTAGAGTTGCCTATATCCTCAAGGGCTTCTTTAAGATCCTGCCAAAGCTCTTCGTCACTGGCTAAATTTACCAAGTCGGTATAAACAATCTTAGCTTTAGTCATTGTGTTTTGTTCCTCACTACCAAACTAATACAGCAGGATAATAATGATGATTATCGCAAGCATGATAACCACTAAGGCTGAGAGCGTGAGGATCGCTATACGGGCCGCCTGATCAAGATTAACCACTAATTCCTGATGGTCTCTCTCGACCTTAATCTCAATCAACCTATTAACATCCTCAAGGGTATTCTCGTCTTTCTCTGTTAGCCTCAACCCCTCTTCTATAAGGCGATCTTCCAATCTTCTAAGGCGGTCCTGGTGTGTTTTTCCAGACATAAACAGTTCCTATGCAACTAATAAATTGCTGGTGATAATCGAGACCGGTGTCTGTGTTGATCTCGATACGGACATCTTCAGCCAGGTCAGAGGCTTCGTCCATACTACCGTTCTGGTCGCCTTCCACCGCAACGTGGGTGTCAAACATTTTCTTGGTAGTTGTCAAGCCATACCTAACCTTATACAGTGCTAATTCTATTGGTTTTAGGGGCATCTTGAATATTCAAGGGTGTCATCGTGAACGGCATCTCGATCTCGCCGTGAACCAATGACATTATTCTTCTCTTTTGCTTCATCTATTTAAGGTACTTTTCCGTAGCCTTCCTTTTTTGTGAATTACCACGATGACACCCCTGACATCTCAAAACGGTGGTATATCTTTTTCGTGCTTACCAGCCAGCTTGTAAGCCAGGCTGTCCATAGCCTCTTGCGGTGTAGTCTTGTGCTCGCCCTTGATCCGTCCGGCGTTGTGCTCGTTCGGCATAACACTACACTCAGCATAGAAGCCGCCTATCTCGTAACCGACCACGACCCGCTTTATGTCATACTTCGAGAAGAAATTCAGCAGGTCTCTTGATAGATCTTTACTCGTCGTCTTGTTCATCGTCAACCTCAGTCTCTTCGTAGTAGATACCGGCATCTCCCTTAGGTGTTTTGATAGCGGCATAAGAGACCTGGCCCTCTGCGTCAATGCTAATGGCCCCAACCTCAACCCACTCGTCACCTTGACAAAAGCCGGTGTCCCCTTGTAGCTTCTCGTACTTGCCTAGATCGTATTTTTTGCGCTCTGGATCTTCCGTTTCTTCAGGAGTCATCATCTTCTCCCAAATAAGCAGCGCCACAAAAGGGGCAGTAGGACAGGAAAATAGTCCTGGTTTGCGTAGACACATTGCCGCCCGGCGTTCTCTTGAAGAGGCGCATGGCCAGCTTGTCTTTCTTGAGATCGAAACTCTCTCCATCCCGGTCTATGTAAACCGGGTACTCAAAGTTAGCAAACTCTTCGGAAATGGCCTTGGCCATACCGCAACAGTTGGGCGGTATGTCAACCTCAATCGCTGTATCACTCATTGCTATCCTTCCTTAAAAACTCTTTAGTTTGTTTTGAGGCACAAAGAAGGCTTGCCGACCGCCCTGAGGATCGTCCACAAACTCGTCTTTCTTACCGTCTCGCCCAAAGATCCAGCCCTTCAAATCGTACTTACCGCGAACGCCGACAGCTAGAATAAATCTGGCGTCGTTTCTATCGTCGTGGTGCAGGATCAGGCGGCCGTCCTCATGCGTTGTCGTTCGGATTTCGTAGGGACCGACATCGGCCAGGTGAACGTATCCAACGGTGCCATTCCAGTAAAGGTTAGAGAATTTGGCAAAGGCCATCTCTCCCATAGCGCCCTCGATATGCCGCTGCCAAAACAGGTCGTTCGTCTCACCGTGCGTGTTTGCGCGGTTAGCCTGAATGACATGAAAGCAACGCTCGATACCGACCTGGGTGGCAATCCGCATTTCTGAGACGCTCAGCCTAACTTCCATCAGGAGTCATCTTCTTGTTCATCGAGAACCTCAGTAAATTTAATACTGAAGGTGGCCGATTTGGGATGGCTTTCCAGTAAACTAATGTCGGTCACTTCACACGGACTCTGAAGAACCTCGGCATTGAGCCAATACTCTACAGCCCGCATCAGGCCATCCTTGTCCAGCTTCCACTCGAAAATATTTGGCGGAAAACTTGATTGCTCGGTGGTGATAATCATTTCTTTTTCTCTCCTACAAATCGTTTCAATTTCTCGGCGTCGGTTCCAAACATTTCCCTAACAGCCTCTTCGTCCATGCCGGTAAGGGTTGCAAAGCGACCGACCAGATCGGAAATCTCGTCCACGAAATTTATCACGATTTCTTCCTCTCCAGGTGTGTAGAGCAGGCACTCTTTCTGGTGCTCTCCCGATCCGGTCGGCTCGCAATGTAAACAAAATAACTCACTCACAGTGGCCGCATCTCGTCGTTGTCAATGGTCTCGATTATCTGTTTCCACAT
>SDBT01002602.1_pt1 | contig 31720 bp, 41 predicted proteins | sample 2277101 | NCBI WGS metagenome assembly SDBT01 (sample SAMN10404973, study PRJNA504765) | marine sediment metagenome | isolation source: marine sediment core GS10_PC15, 103 cmbsf | place: Arctic Ocean: Southern Knipovich Ridge | collected 2010 | reverse complement strand
CGCTGCACAGCGGGCGAGCACCATTTGGGGTCTGAGATGTCCGCGGCCTCGGCGATGGTCTGCACTACAAGTTGACGCATACCGAGCAGCGCGCCTGCGCGAATGTACTCCGAGGTCGAGAGGCGCTCGCCCGTCGCGACTTGGCATACAGCGGTGAGCGGGCATTGGTTGCCCGTTGTTCTGATGGCCTCGCCATCGACCGCGCGCCACGTCTTAGTAGTGCGCAAGCGGCGGAGGCGCTTGTAGAACTCAGCGTTGGTCATCGTCTTGCTCCTCTCCTGTTAATGCTGCATCGAGTGCGGCTTGCACTAGCAGCCACACGTGGTTCCTAAGTCGCGGCCACGCAAGAATGCGGCCAGTGCGGTATATCTTACCTCGCTTGTTCCATAGCCGCACGTCATAGTTGGCTAGGAGCGGACTCTTGTCCGAGTCCAGGGTGTTGTTGATCTGGGCCACGACGAGCTTCTTCTTCTTGAGGCTGCTGCCGCCCGGATACAGTTCAACAGTCACGCGGATCATGATGCGGTGTCCGGGCTCGCGAGATCGACGTGATACGGAAAGCCGTCGACCATTGTGGGTGCGCCGCTGAAAAGGCACAAGCCATCTTGCCTCACGAATAGATCCATCATCGCACGCTGGTCTTGAGAGGCGTTGTATACGATCGAGTCTGGGCTGATGTAGACGAACCAGATGCGGTACATCAAGCCCTCGTCCTCACGCGCAACGCCCTCGCTGAACCATTGCGCCCAGGGATAGGCCTGAGTGAACTTGTGCTCGGTGCCAGTGACTGGCGTGTACTGGAACGCGATCATCCAACGGTCGCCGGTGCAGCCCTCGGGAACGGGTGGCGACTGAGGCGTGAGCTTGCCCTCGGCGAACAAGCCGAAGAGCAGCGCGATGATCGTGCCCAGGGCTAAGAGACTGAATCGGGCAAGCATGAGACACTCCTCCAGATCAAGGGGGCGAACGCAATGGTCAAGGAACCCAAGACTACGAACATGAGAGCGCCGGAGCGCGTGATGTCGGCCTCATCGGCCTCGACGATGATCTCGAGCAAAGCGCCGTCTAGGTCGTCCTCGCTGATATACTTGACTTTATAGGAACGCATCGCATACCTCCTCCCAGTTGAAGACGCGCAGCGTGCGAACGCCATCGCATTCATAGTTCTGGTTCCAGGGCCGATCGTATAGCAGCCCCATGCCCGGCCAGCTCTTGAAGTGAGCTGGGTTGTCGTCAATGAGGTAGTCGCCCGCGTCGCATGCCACGAGGTTCTTGTCCGCAGCTAGGACGATCTCCTTGAGAAGGAAGTCGTGCCGAAGCAGCCATTCGACCTTCGCGGTCGCATTGGCCCATAGTGGAGCCGTTAGAACGACCGGCAGGATGCGAGGATTCGCCCTGAAGGCCGCGAAGGCCTCTATGCTGCCAGGTACGAGGGTAGCATCCTCGTAGATCCTCTCGGTGGCCAGGATGGCCATGGCGACATCGAGCGATCGCCCTCCCAGGACGTCAACGATGTCCCAGCTTGTCCAATCCTCGATAGTGAAGTCCGGCCAGCCGTTGGCGCGAAGCTCGCGGATGACGGCGGGGTATGGCTCAACGATCACTCCGTCCATATCGACATAGATACGAGTCTGAGGGAGCACGAGTGAGTCGAGGTACGGGTGGTGAAAGCGATCTATGACAGCCACGCCTACCCGCTCGACGGCCATCATAAGGGCTGCTCCAAGTTACGGTACTGGAGCGGCGGGCGAATGGGCTTGGCCGCAAAGACCTCAATGAGCACGTAGTCGTCTCGCATCTGGAAAGGGCCGACGCTGAGGTTCATCAAGTCGTTGAGACTCTTGAAGACCCGCGCATCGCGAAGGATGGCCGTGAAGCGCAGCCCTTGCTCGTCAACATTGCCGGTGAGCGGGTCGGCCACATAGGTGCCGTCGCGATGCTTGATGACATACTCCTTCTCGAACAGCTTCATGATTTGACTCCTGTCAGTTGGGTTGAATCCAGCAGCGCATACGAATGTCTTGAGCCTCGATCTGTTCCTCTAAGGCTCGCGCGACCGACTCCGTTTGGAACTCGCCCGCTTTGAAGTACTCACCGGTGTTTCGGTTCTCGCACCAGGTGTCCCAGCCAAGCGGTTCGAACGTCGCGACGTTGCATGCGCCCAGGAAGAAGAGGAAGAGGGCGAATGGCGCGAGCGGCCTCATTCGAGTATACTCCCCTTGAACAGCGGCTCCGTCTTGAATACCACTGGGACCGGATTGCGATTGAGGAAGGCCGTGAGCTGCACCTTGAGCTCTCTGACTTGCTCTGGAACAAGCTCTATGGTCTTGTCGCTGTAAGTAGGATCGCCCGTGAATATCTGGAGTACTAGGCGATGGTCCGGACCGGGCGTTGCTGTCAGTCGGGAATACGCGCGGCCCATTGCTCCTGCGTTATTGATCGTCAACATTAGAGACTCCCTTTGGCCATTGGCTCCTGTGTGACTGGATGGGTGGCTAGCCAGTCGGTCAAGTGCCCCATGAGGATACTAATCTGCAAAGGGTTGAGAATGATCGAGCGCTCAAGGTTATCGCGATTGATCCTGAACGCGATTCCGCCTCCCGATGGCTGATGTCTAGAGACAGAGAGGCACATAGTGGAGAATTCTCTCCCGTTCGCTCCCGCATTCCAGAACTTGAGGCTCATAAGATGCTCCCTTCGAATGGCGGGCAGACAGGCGCTTTGTGCGGATTCCGGACGAGCCATCTAATCAACTGCGCCGACAGCTCGCTGACTTGCTCTGGGTTGAGCAATAGCGAGCGCGAAGTCGTCCCAGTGCCGTCGTCAGAGAAGATCTGGAACGATAGCAGCTTGCTAGCGCACCCGTCCACATGGAGTTCAGAGAACTTCTCATCCATCGCGCCTTTGTTCGGAAACTTTAACATCTTGGCCCCCCTTGGGAGATTCTCCCGGCAATAGTTCAAACCATACTTCTTGCAAAGGCCGCAAGTCGCTTGTCGTGGAATGTTCTCTCTCATAATGGCCCCGGATCGAGTTTGCGTTTGACTCTCGCGACCAACTCGCGCTGCGTTGGATACTTCTTGGGCGGCAAGGCGCGGATCTCGCCCATGCAAGTGTTGCAGGTGCCCCCGCGGAAGCGACGGTAGCTGTATCGCTCGTTTGCGTTCTTCGGAAACCAAGAATCGACCTTCCAGGCCTTGCAGCGACCGCAGAAGAGCTCCTCCTGGCGAACCGAAGCCGCGGTTCGTCCGATTCGTCTATTCATAGTACCTCCGTGGTCCCTTTTAGGGAAATGCGCTCCTCGGAAAGGAGAAAACGGTCCCGATAGTACTTGGCAAGGCTCCGTGAGAGCCCAAGGAACTCCAACTCGCTCCCGAACTCCCCTTTTCGGGTGCAAAGGGCTCGCAGGGAGATTAGGCGAGCTCCAATTTGCCTTCGAAGCCCTTTTTCGGGCTTGGAGGAAGAAGGAAGTTCCTTTTCGGTCAAAAGGAGCCCCAAAAGGGACCCAATGGAAGCGGTCGATTCCGTGATCTCCCTTTTCCGCTCCTTCTCAGCGGCAATGGCCTCGGGAGTGAGTCTATACCGCTGCTCGTGATACCAGCGCCTCTGGTAGAGCCTCCGACAGCGACGGCACCACGTATGGGTCGTTAGGGCTGGCTCGCTGAGGCACTGAGTGCAGATTCTCTCTTCTGACATGAAACCCTCCCTATATGCCTGTTGTATATCGACAGACAATGAATATAGATAGAGCATGTGCACCTTGGGAATAGGCCATTAGTATAGCATATGAGTAGACTTACCACTCCGAAGTATACATGATTGTCTAAGAGTAGAAGTATAGACAATGCACTCTTAGTAAGAGACAGAAAGTATCGGAGCCATTCTCTACTAATATACTAAGGTTCAAGGTACGTGGCCACCATAGCAATGGCATGCGCGTGGTAAGGCCGCGCGCGGTCTAGGTGCTCGCTGAGCGAACGCAGGCACGTGGGCCTATGTGGGTGCGCTTGTCACTTCGATCTATATTCAAAAGGCTTGGAGTCAACGGGCCTACACACGGGGGATTTGGTATATGATGGATCTGCGGTTCGTAAGCGATTGGCCTACAATAGAGAAGGGCGATACGTGTGTGGTGGTGCGCTTGAGCGCGGCTGAGTATAGCAACGTGTGGCGTGATGACAGGATCCAGCTGGTCGGCTGCCTCACGCGCCACGCGGTGTGTACAGAGGAGTGCCGGGTGCTGGGCACGGCGTGCGTGCTACGCAAGTGGACTGGTTGCCTGAGCGTGGTGCCACTGCGCTACACAGAGGTGGCCTACCCCTTCTCGAGCTACAAGCAACTGCGTGAGCACCTCAATGCCGACTACAGCAGGAAGGTAGACGCGCGAGAGCTAGTGGTGTGCTTGGCCTACGAAGTAGAGGAGGCCTTTGATGGACTACCCTAGGTGAGCACTCGCTGTCCAGGCCCTTCCTTATAGGGACTCTTCTCCCGCACACGGTTGGAGCCAACCAGGGCAACGGTCCTGGGGCCAAGCACCTTCGGTTCTCGAACCGTGTTGGTGCCAAGCGGCTTCGAGTCTCGAGCAGTGAGGGGTTCGGCCGCGTACCGGGGAGCGAGGCCCGGGGTGGGGTAACCGGGGGGAGGGACATGAGCGCGCGCTCGGAGACAACGGACCGCAAAACGTCGGCAGGAACCATGGACCACGATGCTCGGATCAAGCGCCTGAAGGACGTGATAGCGGACACGAGCCGCGAGATCATAGAGCACGAGAAGTGCATCTCGGTCCTAGCCGCCAAGAACCTCAGTGCGCTGGCCGAGCTCAAAGAGATGAAGACGCTGCAACGACTGGACAAAAAATATCGGGGGTCAAAAACGTGAACGGGATCCAATGCGAAGCGACGAAGGCCGACGGAGTGCGGTGCGCCCAGCTGGCCAACATAGAGAAGGCAGCCGACGGCCGCGACCTCTGCGTCTTCCACGACCCGGACCGGAAGGATGCGATGCAGGCGAAGGGCCGCGAGGCCGCGCGAGACCGCAACCGGCAGGTGATCGCGGAGAAGGACCTGCCGCCCCTAGAGACGGCGACCGACGCGGCCGAGTGGGCCAGCAAGCTCGCCGCCGCAACCGCGACGGGCAAGTTGGACCCGAAGCGCGCCCAGCAGGTGGTCAACTTTATCAAGCTCTTCCTGGACGCGAAGACGAAGGCCCACTACGAGGAGGCGCTCAAGGACCTTCGTGAGCGGCTCAAGAAGTTAGGCGGATGAGCTCCCAGCTCGGCAGGGACCTTGAGAAGCTCTCCAAGGACTTTGACAAGTACGCAGCGAAGAACGCTGCGCGCGGCGCGATCGTCAAGCTGTACTCGCACTACGAGAATGAGCCCGTCCGCTTTATCACCGAGGTCCTAGGATGTAATGACCCCGGCCCATGGAGCAAGCAGGTCGAGATCGCATACGCGGTCCGCGATTACGCCGACGTCACTGTGCGCTCCTCGAACTCCATGGGGAAGGACTGGCTCGCCGCGAGGCTCGCGCTATGGTGGATCTGCACCCGGGCTGATGGGCTCGTCCTGATGACAGGACCGACGGCCCGGCAGGTCGTGACCATACTAATGCGCGAGAACGTGCGAGGCGCAGTGCGCGCGGCGCGCGAGCCGCTGCCCGGGCTGGAGTGCCTGGACTACAGCGCTCGCATCGATGGAGTCGACCGCATCCTGGCTTTCACTTCCAGCGAGGCGAACAAGCTCACCGGCTTCCACAAGGGTCGCATCCTGGTGATCGTCACCGAGGCCCAGGGCGTCGAAGAGTTCGCGTTCGAAGGTCTGAGCGCCTGCGCGACTGGCGAGCACGACAGGACGATCCTCGTCGGGAATCCGATGCGGAAGGGTGGCCGGTTCTACCGGTCGTGCCAACCGAACTCTGGTTGGGTCGCTTTCAAGGTGACGGCTCACGAACATCCGAACGTCGTGCAAGGCCGGACGGTCATCCCCGGCGGACCGACGCGGGCCTGGATCGCGAAGACGATGCGCGACGAGCTGGAGTCCGTTGCCCGCGCTCGAATCGACGCGGAGTTCCCCACCGAGAGTGCGGAGGCGCTCTGCCAGATGGATTGGATCGAGGCCGCGACCAACCGCGACCCGGTTAAGGCAGGTCCCCTCCGCCTCGCGCTGGACGTTGGCCGCACCGGCGACGCATGCGTCCTGGTCGTGGTCCGCGGTACGAGGCTGGAGGAGATCTGGCAATGGCACTCCGCCGATCTGATGGTGACCGTGGGCCGGGTGGTCGAGCATCTCGTTCGACTGCAAGTGGAGCGCCGCCCCGAGAACTTAGCCGTTGACTTCCTAGGTCTCGTGCCTACCGGCGCGCCGCCCCCAGGCGGAGGATATGTGGCGACGATAGTCGTCGACGTGATCGGCCTGGGGGCGGGAGTCAGCGACAGGCTGCGGGAGCTCGGGTATGATGTCGAGGAGTTCAACAGCGGCCACGCGGCCTATGACAACGACTACCTCAACAAGCGGGCCGAGCACTACTTCCGTGTGAGGAACATGCTGGAGGAGGGGAAGACGAGCGGAGGTCCGTGGTCCGACGGCGAGTTGCGGGAGGAGCTCACTACGATCGAGTGGCAGCCGACCACCGGGGGCAAGAAGAAGATGGAACTTAAGAAGGAACTGCGAACCCGTTTGGGTCGCAGCCCGGATAAGGCCGACGCCGTGGTCATGGCGCTTGGCTCTGCCGGATTTTCGCCGCCTAAGGGCGGCTTCACGTTCACAACGTAGTGGACGACACACGCGACCCATCACGGCGGGCCAAGGCCCGTCACACTTAGGAGAGCCATCATGGCTGCATACAACAAGTTCGACATTTTTGTCGAGCACCTCGTGGACAAGGTTCACGACCTCGCGCTGACAGTTGATCAGTGCAAGATCGCGCTGACCAACACGGCGCCCGTCACCACGAACACCCTCTTCGCGAACATCACGGAGATCGCGGCGGGCAACGGCTATACCGCGGGCGGAGAGGATGCGACGAACTCCGGCGCGCGTTCCACCGGTACTTTCACCCTCACCGGTACGAAAGTCGTCTGGACTGCCTCCGGTGGTTCAATCGGCGCGTTCCGCTATGTCGTACTGTATAACGACACGCCCACCTCCCCGCTGGATCCACTGATCGCTTGGTGGGACCACGCGACCTCGATCACGCTGCTCGACGGTGAGACGTTCACCGTGAAGTTCAACAACGGCGACCCGACCGGCACCATCTTCACGCTGGTCTAAGAGACCAAGGAGGAGTCCCATGTCTCTCATCACAAGAATTAAAACCCTCATGCTCCCGGGTAAGCCGGACGAGCGTAAGGAATGCTGCAAGAATCCACACAACCTCGGGTTCAGACAGCTGCGCAAGGACCTGATCGTACGGCAATGTAGCATCTGCGGACGCAGGCACTTTGAGCAGGAAGTGGAACCCACTGTATATGGACTGAAGCCAGGAGGTTAAGACATGGCTGATTTTACACTGGCGGCCCTAAAGGCCGAGATCGACTCCGACCCCACGGTAATCGGTCTAAAAAAAATAGACGGTATCACGTGGAAGGGTGACCAGGTGATCGCTGATCTGCTGAATGATCCCGCAAATGGCGCATCTGTGTTCCGCAAGAACGTTCCAATGGACGATGTGTTCGCCGAGATTGATTGGGTAGAGGACTGGCTTAACTTAACTGGCCAACGGAACACGGTGCTGGACAAGCAACTCGCGTTTCGACTCATAACGTCAACCGACGTGCTGGACGCGGATTCCATTCGGATACGGGATGCCTTTGCCACCATCTTCGCAGGCACACCTGGCGGAACTCTCACACGACTCAATGCACTCGTTTCAAAGGCCGGTAGCCGTGCCGAAGTATTATGGGGTGACGGCCAGGACATTCAGGCGGGTGATGTTGGAAGGGCGGCTAATCTCTAATGGCTAATAAAATTCTGCGCGTCATTGACACGACGCTGTTTTTCGTTCCCGCTGCGGCGGCGCAGGCCGAGGACGCGATCTTCGAGGTTGACGGACTCGGAGCAGGGGCCGGGCACCAGAGCGCGCACCTCGATCTCGCCGTCACTGCAAAGAGCCGTCTATATGAATGGGCGGCGTTCGTGCAGTTCGCGAGCGCGCCTGTATTGGGCGAGATTATCCGTATCTATCTCAAGACCGCGGGCAACAGTGCGAGCGCGACGATTCACCCGCTCAATGACGACGGGACGACCTCAGTCGCTGTGAGCGCGGAGGACAAGCTCAACAATTTACACCAGATCGGATCGCTCGTCGTCGATCAGGCGGCAGCGAACATAGAAATGGTGGCGCGTGGCTTCGTCGAAATTTCGGCGCGCGCGGTGGCGGTGGTGTTCTGGAACGCTGCTGTTGACGCGCTCACGACCGACGTGGACGAGAACGGTTTCATGCTGACACCGGTACCAGACGAGATCCAGTAAATGAGCGTCCAGATCTACACACCCAATTTCAAGCCTCGACCATGGGCGCTTGATCCAGGTAAGATCGACTCACGTTACCGGTTCGTGTGGGACGAGGCGCTGTTCCTGGCCCCCATGTTTGAGGGGGGCGGGAGCAGGATCCATACCTATGGCCGGACCCGCACCCCTGGTGTATTGGACACGGGCAACGGTGATGGGTGGCGTGATGATATACTCGGTCGGGGAGTTGATAAGGTCGCTGAAACGAGTAGACTTGACTTCGGAAAGCCCGAAGACTTCGATCTCGCCTTTAACAAGCGGTGGTCGTATTGGGGCGTGTTCCAGTTAGATGATTCTGCTCGTGACGAGAGTTCCATACTGTCCAAGTGGAACGACGCTGGCGGGCGATTTCATTTCAATCTACGAACGGTAAAACAAGCGGCCCCGACTAATTTTCTCTTAAAAATGAAGGACAATGTTACCAAGATAACGGGTAACGTAGGGATAGAACTAAACACCCCTTACTTCACTATCGTCACGAACGACTCAAGTAGTAGCAACAACCTTCGGCTCTTTACGTTCGACATTCTTCATGGGATATGGGTCGACTTCGCCGTTGTTGGGGACGTGCAGGTAAACGCGACCGGGTTTGGTGATCCGCCGTATGGTATGGGGGGTAAAGCAGCCGGTCCCGGCGCGGACGACCTCAACGGGGTGCTTTACTGCGGGGGACTCAGCACCCGAACTTGGTCTCAGGGCGAAGTGCAAATAATGGCCGAGGACGTTTTCGGTTGGATGCGGCCGGTGCGCGGTGGGGGAGTCGGGTTGGCCCCTGCATCAACTAACACTGACCTACTGGGCGGTGCGGTGGCCGGTGCATATGCTGTCACCGGGCAAGCGGACACGCAGCTCAAGGGAACAGTCCTACTCTCCGGTGCGGTGGCCGGTGCATATGCTGTCACCGGGCAAGCGGACACGCAGCTCAAGGGAACAGTCCTACTCTCCGGTGCGGTGGCCGGTGCATACGCTGCCACTGGGCAAGCGGACACGCAGCTCAAGGGAACAGTCCTACTATCCGGTGCGGTGGCCGGTGCATACGCTGCCACTGGGCAAGCGGACACGCAGCTCAAGGGAACAGTCCTACTCTCCGGTGCGGTGGCCGGTGCATATGCTGTCACCGGGCAAGCGGATACGCAGCTCAAGGGAACAGTCCTACTCTCCGGTGCAGTGGCCGGTGCATACGCTGCCACGGGCTTCCTAGCGGATACGGCGAAGAGCGGCGAAACCAACACCGATCTCCTAGGCGGCGCACTGCCCGGATCGTACGCGGTTACGGGTGCCGCGGCGACTCTCCTCAAGGGGACGGTTTTACTCTCCGGCGCACTGCCCGGATCGTACGCGGTTATGGGCGCACTGGCCGACTTACAGAAGGCCGTCGAGATCGATGCTACCGCGGGTGCGTACGCCGTCACAGGTAATGCCGATACACAGCTCAAAGGAACGGTCCTACTCTCCGGTGCACTGCCCGGTGCATACGCAGTCACCGGTGCCGCGCTCACAACGATCGCTGGCGAACTGCTGGACGCAACCCCTGGGGTGTACGCTGTCACAGGAGCCGTGGCCTCCACGCTTCACGGCCACCTACTTGTTGCTACCGCCGGCGCATACGCCGTCACCGGACAAGCGGATACGCAGCTCAAGGGAACGGTACTCCTCTCCGGCGCGGTGGCCGGTGTGTACGCAGTCACGGGTGCCGCGGCCATTACGGATTTCGCGGTCTCGGGCGCGAAGGAACTTGATGGGCAGGCCGTCGCCGGATCGTACGCCGTCACCGGAGAGGACGCGTTCGTCGGAACGATCATCCTCCTGGAGTGGGGGGCGATTCAGAGAACAGTCGTCATGGAGTTGGTCGACAAGCGCTCGGTCAAAATGCAACTAGTCACCAAACGGACGGTGATATACCCACAAGTTAGGAGGGCGAAGTAATGAGCGGTAGACTAGCGGTGCTTGAAGGAGTTGTGAACGATCACAAAGACCTCGAGCTGACGATCAAGAATATACCGGTGGGCCAAACGCTCGACAAGGCGTGGTTCACGGTACAGGATGAGCAGAAGGTTGAGCTCTTGTCTATTAGTATCACAGACGTGCTTACCGCCTCCGGGCAGATAACCGACACGGGCGCGGACGGAACCGGCGTGATAGTTTTCTTGCTGACCCCGACAAACACGACATTGTTCGGAACTGCGATTAGATACTACGATGTACAAGTGAAGTTGAACCCCTCGGCGAAAGTCACCACTGTCGAACAGGGTGAAGTCCGGTTCTGTATCGGGCGCACCGCCGACACGAGTTAAGGAGGAGCCTAATGAGTTTCAATAATCCAGCAGAGCCGAAGCGAACACGGGCTCCTACGGGCAACGTCGGTGCGATCCGACCGGAGCAGGAACCGCAGTCGTGGCTCGAGTTCGAACATCTAATCTACCAGGAGGCACTATGGCGCTGGCAATTCTCGCGCGACATGTACACCTCTGAAGTATTAGATGATGACAAGATCAGGAACTACCTCATCCGCAAGGCAACGGGCGAAACGATCGAGGCCTACACGGAGCGGTACAAACTCGCTGACTACACCAACCACATGGGCGCTGTTGTCGATGCACTCGCGGGTATGCTATTCGCGGTAGAGGAGGACGCGCTCCGGTCGTTCAAACTAGATGATGACGAGCTCCCACCTCTCGGTGATCCTAAAGATCCCACCACGCTCATGGGCAAACTCTGGCTCGACGCCGATGGTGAGGGCCGGAGCTGGCTAACTGTGTGGAAGCAGTTTACGATCGAGCTGATGATAAACCACGTTGCGTGGGTGATGCTCGACACGGACACGGAAGGGAACCCCGCTATCAAGATCATTCCTGCGGAGTCGGTCTCCAACTGGAGGTTCGATGGGAACATCCTTAAGGAAGCGCTCGTGCGAGAGTTCGTTGATACGCGTAAGTCGTTGAAGCAGGACCCAGATGATCATGCCATGGTGCAGTACGTTCACTTCATGACAGAGGGGTGGCAGCGCTACGAGCAGGGAGAAAAGGGCGAGGTCGTACAACTAGAAGACCGTGGCACGTACCACTACGAAACACGGACCGGTCAAGACACTCTGCCGATCTTCATGGTTGAACTACCGATGCGGCGCAACGTAGGGTACTCCCTAGCGCGGAAGGCGAACGCGATCTTCAATAAGGAGTCTGAGCGCGATCACCTGTTGCGCGTAGCGAACTTCCCCAAGCTCAACGTGGTTGGCGTGCAAGAGGTCTTCCGCAAGGTGGAGATAGCGCTGAAGGCTGGAAATATTGCCTTGTGGAACGACCCCAAGTCGGCAACGCAGCACAGTTGGATAAGCCCGTCCACCGCTAGCGCGGATGTCGCTTCGAAGGTGCTTGAGCGTAAGGTGGAGGAGTTCTATGTCACCGCGTTCCGCGAGTATGGCGACGCGGCCCAGGAGCGCACCGCCACTGAGGTGATGCAGGACGTGAGCTCAGGTGTGGGCGCGTTCCTCGAGCTCCTCAAGGCCGGAGTCGACGATGGCGAACAGGGTATCCTCTGGCGCCTGGAGCAGCAGCAGTTCCCGACAGACAAGAGCAAGTGGTTCCGCGCGACCGTTACGCGGTCCAGCAACTTCTTGCCGGTCGACATCGGCTCGATGATCGATAAGTTGAAGGTGCGGTACTTTGGTGAGACGCAGACCATACCAATCGGTCGTGAGGGCATGAAGTCCGTCATCCGCCAGGTGGCGGAGTGGGACAACATAAAGGTCACGGAGGGAGAGATCGACAACGCCGTGACAATCCACATGATCGGTCAGACCTTGGAGGCGACGGCCACGCTGCCGATCCCTGCCGAGGCGAAGGCGAAGATGGCGGTCGACATGCTGGTGGCCACAGGCCAGATCGACGCGGATGCAGTGATGCAGGTTGAAGGTGAGGAGGATCCCATCAAGCTGGTCGACTTCCTGCACGAGCAAGCGCTGTTGATCGCGTTGAGCAACCAGGAGGCTGCGATGCGTGCCTCAGAGCTGCCTAACCCATTTGGTGGAGGAGTCTAATGCCGATCTACGACTACAAGTGCTTGAGCTGCGGCCGTGCGTTCGAGAAGCGCATGCTAATGGCCGAGCGTTACACTACCGTGTGCGAGTGCGGTGGCGAGGTGAAGATCCAGCTGGGTGTGCCCGTAGTTATCTGGGCGCAAGGCCCACCGACACTCCCCAATTTGGGGGTGACCAACAGCACCGGGATGCCGAATAAACCGAGCGACGATGAAATTGACGACGGGATATTGGGTCCCGACGGCGACTACTAGAGGAGAAGGAAGATGGCCAGGACAGTTCTATTAGACGAGACAGGCGTGACGACAACCAACACATTCAAGTCGAAGATGATCGGCCTCATTGGCGACTTCGCGGCGTTCCTCGTTGTGAAGAACGCGGACAGAGGCAGCGCGAACGAACTTTACGACGCGAAGATCCAAGAGTCGCCTGACCCGATGGAGGGCGAGCCTAACGGCGTGTCCGATCTCAACGCGACGTGGTTTGATCTCATTACCTTCACGCAGATCGCGGACACGACTGGGCAGGAAAAGAAGACGCAAACGGCGCCACGTGCTGCGCGGCTTCGTGTGATCTTGACGCTTGCGGGTACTACGCCTAGTGCGGACTACAAGATCGTGCTGGAGGATAACCTGAGCGCATAAACCCATGGCATTCCCATCGTACGACCAGGCACTGATCGCCGCGCGCAAAGCCGAGGGCGCGCTCACTGCTCAGATGGGCAAGCGCATCGAGGCAGCGATCCGCGAATACACACGCGGGATCGAGGCCACTGTGAGCTCTCTCCCCCGGGGCGCTACTCGTGCGCGCCGCGTCGCGCTCCTCAAGGCCACTGAGCGCATACAAACCATCGCAGCGCGCCGGCTTCAGGAGAACGTTACGGCTGCGATCGCGCAGCAGCGCACCATTGCGTTCAACCAAGTCAAAGAGATCTGGCAAGAGGCCGCCTTCGCGGCCGCTGATTCTATCGGCGTGGGCCGTGTCGGTGCGATCGCCACCCCACCGGTCACGCTGCTCGGTGCGTTCGAGGGCCTGGGCGCGAAGACCGACTGGCGGACCCTGGTCAAAGGCCACATCGGGAAGGTGCGCGAGGAAGTCAACGTCATTGTGCGCGCCGCAATCCTGAATGGCAGCGACGGCCGGGCCCTGGCGCGCGGCCTCCGGAGTTACGTCGACGGCAGTCAGTCGCTCCGGCAGGCGTTCAAAGGCCAGGGCATCCCCTTCAAAGACCTCAAGGCCGCACCCGGTACACGCGGGGCCGCGCGCCGCGTCGACTTCAACTCCAGGCGCATCGCCTTCTCCGAGATGCACAACGCCCGACGTGAGGCGGAGGTGCAGCACTTCGCCGTGGACCCGCTCATTCAGGCGACGAAGTGGGAGCTCGCTCCAGCCCGCGGCCTGGCCAACGTGCCGGACGAGTGCGATATGCTGGCGACCGCCAACTTCTACGGCCTCGGCCCTGGGGTCTACCCCGTAAAGTCTGTCCCCGGGTCACCGCACCCGTTCGACCGGTGCGAGCTGATCCCCGTGACGACCAACACGCCCGGCCTCCCAAAGCCGGAGGGTGAGTTCACCGGGGGTGCGGTGCTGCGCAACCTGCCCATCCCTAACATCGCGGGCAAGCAGAGGATCAGCCGTGCTCGTGCGAAGCTCATCCGTAGGCATACCGATGAGGCGATCCAGCGCGGTGCGCCGCCGGACCTCCGCGGACTCCTCGACGACCTCGTAGAGTCAGGGCGCGTCTCGTTCCAGGCCCCGCGCCCGGCGACGATCGAGAAGGCCATCCGCGCCCTGGAGATGCGAGAGCAAGGTTTCACGTTCGAACAGATCGGCGCCGCCCTGGGAACCAACGACTCTGGCGCGTTCCGCCTGGTGAAGATCGCCAAGGACTTACAGGCGGGCACGACTGACATCGGCAAGGCCCTCGCTAAGCTCAAAAAACTGAAGCCCGCCGAAGCGTTCGGCGATGACATCGTGGAGAGCGTCTTCAAGCTCTTCCCCGAACGGTCGGCGTTCGATAAGGCATTGCTCAAGGAACTCAGAAAGTTTCCGCCGTCGGCCTTTATTAACCAAGCGGGCGTGGCAATACCAGACGCGTTGGTACTGAAGCACGTTAACACTACCGTGCGCCTCGCTGATCTCGTCACATCGCAGGCTACACTAGATACCAACTCACTGCGCGCATTGATCCGTGGTAGCGGAGAGGTTGTGCCGTTTGATCCGCCCATTGTCATCCGGTTCCGTGGGCGCCTCGTCATCGAGGACGGTAACCACCGGCTCGCCTCTGACTTCCTCCTGGGCAAGACGGAAGCACGTGTCAACCTTGTAGATCTCGATGACATCATTGGCAAGCAGATCCTCCCACCTAAACCGGTGACCGGGTTAGTTACCGACGACATTGCCGTTAACATGACGGACGATGCTTTCCTGAACACATTCAACGCTACACCCGTCCGCCCGGTACAGAGCAACCTTTCGGCGGTAATTAAGGATGCCAAGGACTCGAGTGCCCGATGGGTGCGGACCGTCAAGCACACGAAGGACAAACGTCTCAAGGAACTGGACAAGTCGATTGACACATGGGTGCAGGGGCAGGAAGGACTTGTCCACGATGAGATGGCGGCGGCGCTGGCCGGCCAGGAGTTCCGGCAGGAGGGCGCAGCGTGGATCCTGCGTGGCATGAATACCGGGCCCCAGTTCGAGCGGCTCACTCGCGGCCTCGTGTTCGAAGACCTGGGCGCAGCGCGCAAGGCCTTCACGCAGGGAAAGAGGTTCAGCTCGGAAGGACGGGGCTGGACGATCAGCGACGACATCGCGGAGGACGTCCTGGACTTCACGATCAATGAGTCGTTCCTGGGCGAGGTACCTGTGCTACTCGAGGTTGAGGGCGCGCAGGGGATGCCCTTTTACCGGATGCACCCACGGTTCAACTTGTTCGGCGAGCAGCTCGAGGTGGCGGTCGGTGGTGAGTTCGAGATCCTGGCCGTGAAGGAGTCTGTAATCAATGTAGCGGGAGAGTCGCTCCAAGGGTTACGTATAACGGTACGGCAGGTCAAGAACGTCCGTGCCCCTACGAGCCTCGTCAAGAAGGGCGATAAGTTCGTGGCGAAGTTCGACGATCTGCCTACGCCCCCTGCGGGTGGAGCCGTACCCGACGTACCGATCCCCAAACTGCCGGAGCAGTTCACTACGATCGACGATGCGTTCCTCATTCGGCAGGCGATCGAGGGCGGCGTGACCGAAGCGCAGGTCATCAACCAGTTCAAGATCACGAACCGTCAACTCCGCCAACTGCTGGACAGCGTGGAGCAGCGGATCAGAGATGCCCAGTTCGAGTTCCTGCCGCCGGCAGGAAAGCGCATCGGGGAGAAGACTCTCGAGCGCTTGCGCATCACGCACCTACGCCGGATCGAGGGGCGCAGTTTCCAGCAGATCGGTAACGAGCTCGGCCTCGGCGCGGCGCGTATCCGTGAGCTGGATAAACAAGCGATCAAGTTGCTTGCTGACGGGAACGTTCGCTTCGGTGCCAAGGTACCAGGTGGCGGTGCGATGATACCCCAAGGCGGGGCCGGTCTCAAGGGAGTTAAGGAACGGGTCGTACTGCGGAAGCCGAATATTGACGAACAGATCGAGCTCGATCTTCTTACCGGGTTTGTGACTGACGAGAACCTTGCGCTTGCGCAGCGGATCCTCGATCTCGCAGCGGAGCGTAACATTACTAAGATCGCGGACATCGCCAAGGAATTGGGGGTGGGCGCAGGTCGGGCTAGTCGTTTGAAGGAGCTCGCTCGTGAATTGAAGAAGGCTAACATAACGGAAGCGAATATTCCTGTTGTCGGGCCGAGTGGGTTCACTGAGCTGGAGCTCAAGTTCCTTACCCCAAGCGAGTTGAACCTTGAGCAAGGTCGTCGTGCCAGTATTGTTCGGCGTCGAAAGGCATCGATCGATGGAGATATAGACAAGACGTTGAAGACTGACATAAGGGAGATAGACTTTGACCTAGACCCGAAGTTGCGGTTCAGTGACGAAGTGAAGTTGTCCACAAAGGAATGGGCGAACGTGGGCTTGCAAGAGCGCGGTGCCGTTGGTGAGGCCTACCAGGATTATGCTCGGGCAGTAGATAGACTTGCGAAGCCGCGGATAATTAAGTCCACCACGGACAACGGGTACTCGTTCTACAACCCGATCATGAATCAGATCACGATGGACAAGCCGTATAAGACTTTCGGCAAGTCCTCTGATCGTGCGAGCTGGGTCGTGCGCCATGAGTACGGTCACCACATGGATAGTGAGATGGCGACGTACTTCAACTTCTCCGGCATAAGTGACTTGGCAAGTCACCCACGGTTTCAGAACGCTTTCCAAGCGGCACGGACGCGTATACAAAATGACCCCACCTTCCGTGCGAAGGTTAAGAAGTTTCTTCAGGTCATTGACGGCGGGCCAAATGCTGGTGGCCGATTCGCTATCAATGCGGGTGAGCAGGTAGGGATGCGCACCATGGGGAACGACCTGATCGGCAGCATGACGTGGGACTTCCCCGGCCGTATCCCCGAGGTGCGCACTGGCCTCGGTACAGGGAAGCAGCTCGTTAACAATCCCGCCAAGTTAGGCCAGGGCCATGGCACTGCCTACTACAGTGGAAACCCTGGGTTTGATGCCAACGAGGTGATGGCGAACTGGTGGTCATTCATGACGATGCCCGATGCGCAGGCGATCAACTCAGCGGGCCAGGACGTACGGCTCATGCTGCGAGAGCTCTTCCCGGAGTGGGACGAGGCCGTGCGTCAAGCGCTCAAGGGCATGATAAACAAGAGGGACTTCTAATGGCAATAAGACAAGAGGTGCTTGAGACAGAGGAACTGTACCTGCAAGAGCTCGGCGAGACTCCGCCGCTCTACCAGTATGTTGATAGGACCGAGGGGGAGTACCTCAAGGACATGCAGTTAGCGATCTTAAGCGGTAAGCCTATCCCCACGGTGCGTTCGCCTATCGGCGTCTTCACGTGAGGGCAGCCGTCACTTCTTGGTATACTACATGTATCATGCGAGTCGACGCACCGCGGACGTTATCCGTGAGGCGGCGCCACCCTCGGCGCCGATGAAAAATCCATGAGGAGGCCTACTATGGCAGACATCACAGTAAAGCACGAAGAGCATGGCGAGATCACCGTAGCATTGCCCGAGGGCTATGTTACTCCTGAGCAGTTGGCGGAGGACTACACGCCCAAGGCGATCTTCCAGACGGAGTTGGGGCAGCGCGCCACCTCGATCATAAAGAACGAGGGGTATGTGAAGCCGGACTCGCTGCTCGACAACGAGGACTTCAGGGCAAAGGCTCTGGATAAGTGGCAGGTCAAGGTCGCACCCGATGAGGCCGCGGCCGCACAAGAGCGCGCCGACGCTATCGAGACGGCACGCGCGACGTGGGAAGCGCAGAAGCTCACCCCCGCCACGCAGAAGCTGGACAAGGCCAGCGCGCGCATCACGGGGTTGCTACTCCGCGACTTGCACAACCAGATCACGAACGCCGCCGACGAGGTGGGAGTACTCGAGTCCCTGCGCAAGAGTCCTGTCAAGGGGCAGCCCGCACCGATCGTTCACATGATGGCCGAGTACTTTGGCTACCACGACGAGTCGGATGCGTGGGCAGTTAAGAAACAGAACGAGGATGGAACGGCAGGGTTCACTTATGCGACCAAGCCGGAAACCAACCAGCCGTACCAGGGCGTCATGGAGTTTATGACCGTCTGGTCGGAGAACGAATCGAACAAGCAGTTCCTGGTAGACCCGCGTCAGCGCGGTCCAGGACTTCAGCCCGGCGGCGGAGCGGAGCGGCGGGGCGGCGTTGTGCAACTCTCTTATGAAGATTCGCAGGACGCTATCAAATACCGTGCCGCTAAAGAGAAGGCCGACAAAATGGGTGGCGAGGTGGAGATCACCGATCGCCCCTGGTAACCCACACCGGAGGAACAGAACATGGCCAACACCCTAGGGATTTATGATCCCATCTTCTACGCCCAAGAGGCGCTGATCCAGTTGGAGAAGGCGCTGGGCATGGCGAACGCGGTCTTCCGTGACCACGACCGGTCGCCGCAGGACAAAGGCTCGATCATCCAGATCCGCAGGCCGACCTCGTTCAGCTCGCAGGCGATGCCGATTAGTGCGGCTAACACGAGCGACCTGGCTCCGGATACCGTGGCCTTGACTCTCGACCAGTGGAAGGGCGTCCAGTTCGGCTTGACCGACAAGGAACTCTCCTTCACGAAGGAAGTCATCATCGAGGAACATATCCGGCCGGCCGCTGTCGCGGTGGCGGATGATGTTGACGGGACTCTCACCGCACGCTTCATCGACATCCCTTGGTTTGTCGACTCCGCGGATCCGGGTGCAGTTACCGACTTCACCTCGTTGAAGCAGGTCATGTTCGATAACAAAGTGCCGAACGCCCAACGGTCGCTGATGATTGATGGCGAGCGAGAGGGCGACTACCTGGCGCTGTCTGTCTTCCATCAGGCCAACACCTCCGCCGACGGCGACCTCGCGCAGCGCGATGGTTTCCTGGCGCGAAAGTTTGGTTTCGACATCTTCGTTAACCAGAACGTCAAGACGCACGTCCCCGGTACACTGGGCGACGGCAGCGGCAACGATGTTCTTGGCGTGGTCGATGAGACCGTAGCCATTGGCCTGAAGAACATGAAGGTCGATGCACTGGAAGCGACCAAGACCATGCTGATCGGTGACACGTTCAGCATCGCCGGTCACGACAGACGGTACGTCTTGACGGCTAACGCGGTTGTTGTGTCCGATGAATACGACCTCACCTTTGAGCCGGGCCTCGAGGCCGCGGTTACAGACGGCACGGAAGTTGTGACCGTCCGCGACCAGGCGAAGAAGGTAGAGAACCTGGCCTTCCATCGTAACTGCTTCGCACTCGCGATGGCGCCCCTGAGCGTTATCGGCGCGCGGGCCGGTGCTCAGATGGGTTTGGCCGTTGACCCGATTACCAACCTAGCCCTTCGCTCCCGCCTGTACTACGACGGGTTTACCGCGAAGGTCTTCATCAGCCTCGACGCCCTGTGGGGCGTGAAGGTGTTAGACCTCAATCTCGGTGTGCGGCTGAACTCGTAAGTCGGACCGACAATCTAAGACCCAGGGGCGGGCGGCTAAACCGTCCGCCCCTGTTTTCTTGTAAGGAGAAAAACCATGGCACAGTACGATCGGCAGGAATTGCGCGACCGCGTGATCGTCAACCTGCAAATCCTAGAGGAAGGTCTTGAGGGCGGGTTGTCGAATGCGGATGCAGTCGAGGCGCAGGCCTACCAAGACACGCTCAGAGAAGTTCGCGATCTTCAGTCGCGCTTCCAAGGCTCGACCATTCGGCCGAATCCCGTTACGCAAGCGCCGACCGTTGGTCTCGCGAGCGCGGCCCAGACCGCCGACATCAAGACGTTGGCACTAGAGAATACCGTTGGCGCTCTCGGCTTGATCGCGATCGTCGACATCAGCGCCTTCACCTCCGGCGACTTGGCCGGAGTCAAGTTGTACCGCGTAGACCCGACCGGCGACGTGCTAGTCGCGACCGCCACCTTCGAAGTAGTTGCTGAGGGCACAGGCCGACGCACAGTTCTGTTCTATCCTGGCGGGATCGACTTGGGCACCGCGCTCACATTCGACGGCGCCAACGCGGCGACGTTCGCGATGCCGCGAACCTTCAAGCTCGAGGCGTTCGATCCTGACGCGTACTCGATGACGTTCGCGCTGGACTTCCTTCTCATCCGGTAAAGGAGTTGACCATGAGGACGATTGACGTAGTATTCTTGAACGGAAAGTTCGACGGCGCTGTTGTGTGGATCAATGCCGAGGATTATAATCCGGCGATTCATGCGCTGCCCGAAGATGTGGTGCAGGTTGACCCGGCAGAGATCGTCATCATAGGCGAGGACGATGAAGGAGATCTGAGCGATGAAGATCTCGCTGCGATCCTGAGCGAAGACGACGACGACGAGGAGTAACACATGGCCACGTACTTCGACGCTAAGAACGACAATCACCTGAAGCTGCTCCCGCCCTCGCTGCGGAAGGCGGAGGACGTGGCAGACTTGGCGACGATCGTGGAGGCGGACGTGATAGCTGTCTACACGGATCCGTTTAACAACGAAGACTTCACACTTCGCGAAACGATCCGCAGCTCTGAGGAGCAGGGCGACTTCGAGTTTGTGCACCTGGCGGGCTATAAGCTCGACGCAGATGACGTCGATACTGACCCAGGTCTATTACTTGCGCTGCGCAGGACTATCGCTGAGGTGATACGCTGGAGAGCGGCCCAGTGGAAGCGCGAGATGGGCGTTGCCTCAGAGTCCGATGACCGGGGCAAGAACCGAACGTACACGCTGGACGCACACTCCACCAACTTCCCTCCCGGCTGGGATCGGTGGCTGGACAAGTTCGATACACGCGAGCCGCCTTGGGGCGCTTGATCCATGCCTGTCAGAGTTACGCTCAGTGCGATAGGCCTCAAGAAGACTCGCATCCGGTTCAAGCGGCTCGGTAAGCGCGCCGCGAACCTACGGCCGGTGCTTGCTGGCGCGGTGATGAATTCGGTGCTCGAGTTCTACCGCGCGCAGTTCCAAACGGAAGGCGCCGAGGGCGGACAACCCTGGGAGCCGCTGACGCCCTTCACTATCGGTGCGAAGGGTACTCGCTCCGGGATGGGGATCCTACAGTTCCAGCGGAGCATGTGGGCGAGCTTCACGAAGCGTAGTGGTCCGTCATCGTTTCAGAAAGCGACGCGCGATTCGCTCGAAGTCGGCTCGCTGGACCGCAAGGCGGTTTTCCACCAGGAAGGTTTCACGGTCCGGCAGATCTTCGGCCACGCGACCAATGCAATCTTCGTGAGGCCGCGGAAGATCGTACCCGACGAGATCCCCACCCGGTGGGTAGATCGCTGGGACAGTCTGATTCTGAAGTATATAGAGGGAGGCCCACGATGATGCTAGAAAGTATTCGTATGCTGACGGACTGGCTTGCGGACGGATCAGTGAACGGAGTCAACGAGAAGTTGGGGGTAATAGAATATGACGGCGAAGACACCGCGCCGGTAGACGTCGCCTTCTTCGGCGATGACACTCGAAGCGAGGAAGTCGCACTGCGGCAGGAGCCGCCCTCATACCCGGCCATCTACGTGACGGAAGACGCGCCATGGACAATGGACGGCGAGGTCAACACAATCATCCGGCGATCGGAGAACTTGACCATCGCCATCCGGTACATCTTGCGGAGCCATGACAAGTGGACAGCACGGCGAGATACATATTACACGCTCCGCGCGATTGTGGCATCCGTGAAGGAACTGATGGACCCAGCGAACTTGGCGGCTCGGACGCGCGACAACGTGTGCATCGAGTCAGCCGAGGAAATATCCCAACTCATCGTCCACGAGGCGGTCGGTGACGGGACAGTCACAGGCGCCGTAGTCGTTACCTTCCGGGTAATAGACGCCGCACCTTAAGAGGAGTGAACCATGTCTCTAGTAATCATCGACGAGGGTAAGCGCGTCCGGATACCGAGGACGGTACGGTCGAGCGGCCCAGAAGGGATCGAAGAGTTCTTGCAGGCCCAGCGCGCGGTGAACGCCAAGCTCGGGAAGAAACCTGCTCCACGTAGTAAACAAAGACAGGAGGAGGACTAACCTATGGCTGCGAGCAAACTTCTAAACACCTGGGCGGTGGCTGCCGATGTTGAGGTCACCTACGGCACTGACGTCACTCCCGATGGCGCTGACGGCGTTCTTGTTGTTGAGCGGCCGGAAGTGGAGAAGGCCTACGTTCACGACGGTACACGCGGCGCGGCCGCGGGCATTGGCGGAACGATGCGCGGCGTAGCGCCCAGTGGGTTGAGCGGCGAAGTCGACCTAGTGGCGGAGGCGCATGGCTCCAAGGCGGCGTATGCCGCGGCTGTCGTCCCCTCGATACATACGCTTCTTCTGATCGCGGGCTTCGAGGCGACGCTAGTCGCGTCGACCTCTTATACGTACGCACAGGAGAGCGGCCCCACAGACTTCGACTCTGGCTCGGTCTATATCTATTCACGCGGCCAGCTCGAGAAGCTGACGGGTGTGTACGCGGACATGAGTATCTCGGCTGATGGCCCGGGCGTTCCACTGTGGACGTTCCCACTCATGGGTATCGCGGCCGCACAGACAGATGCTGCCACGCTGCCTATCACGGCTGGTTACCCGGCAGGCACGAACCTTCCGCCTAAGGCGACGAGCATCGCGCTCACGCTGAACGCGGTGAGCTCCTTCAAGGTGCGTGGGTTTAACCTTGCGCTCAATAGAGAGATCGCGCCTCGCGCCGACGACAATGGCGACGGCCTCGCGGGCTTCAGCCCGGGCGGACGTGACATTGACTTCGAGGTCACTGTCGAGGCAACTCCCATCGCTACCTTTAACCCCTACTCGATCTGGGATCTGGGTACAGTTTTCCCGGGCACAGTACAGCTCGGCTCAGTAGCATTCGAGAAGTGGAAGATCACTATGTCGCAGCTCCAGATCATGGACGTCGCGGAGAACGACGACGGTCCGACCGCGCTGTGGACAATTCAGATGAAGGCTCGCGCAAGCACGCCTTCACTGGACGACGACATCTCAATTCTGTTCGACTGATTCTTAGGGTCCGGGTGGACGAGCCGCTTTGTGCGGACGACTCCCTCTTCCTCTCGGGCCCGCCCCCTCAACGCGAGGAGTCGCGCTGATGTTTGACGCACAGCAGTATCTCGACGCACTCTCACCTCCCCAGTTCAAAGACACTAAGGGCCGTGTGCATACGGGCCGACTCATCTCCTACGAAGAGTTCCTCCCGTTCCAGCGCAAGATGCAAACGCTGGCCACCGCCCCGCCCTCGGACACCGTGGCGCGGACAATCATCCGTTCGATGGTCGGGCTCCTCTTCCCCAAACCCTGGTGGAAGTTCTGGCGGCGGTCGGTCACGGCCCACGTACTACGCTTGCCACCGCCCGCGGCGATCGCGGCGATGCAGGATTTTTCGCAATCCCTGGCCAAGATGTACAAGGCCGCGGACAGGGAAGCAGAAGCGGCGGAGGCCAGTTCCCAACAGGATTCTTGATCGCGCGCTTCCAGCGCTGGTTCCCGGGGTGGTACTACAGCCCGAACCGCTGGACGACGCGCGACGGCATTGTCCCTTTCAAAATGTTCATTGGCCTCATGGGAATGATCGTGCACTTGGAAGCGGGCGAGGAGCTCCGCGACTCGAACGCCGTGGCGCTTGGCTATGCGAACGCGCGAGCCGGCAAGAAGAACGCAAGACTTAGAGGTTACCTACGGGCGCTTAGGCGCCGCGCATTTCCGGAGATCTACTAACAATGGCAAAGTCCTCACGCATCTCGATCATCATCAACGCGAAGAACCGCGCTGCTGGCGCTTTCTCTTCTGCTATCCGCGGGGTCAACAAGCTCGGGGCCGCACTACAGCGTGCCGCGAAGTGGGGTGTGCTACTGGGTAGCGCCGCGATTGGTGCCACGCTCCTCAAGGCCACGGCTGCTGCGGCTAAGTTCGGTTCGACGATGGCTGAAGTGTCCACGCTAGTTGACACGAGCATCGTGTCGATGGACAGACTGCGGAAGGGCGTCTTGGAAATGACGAACTCCATGCCGCAGACGGCGGACGAGTTGGGAGCCGGTCTCTACCAGGTGATCTCCGCCGGTGTGCAGAGCACGGCCAACCAGATGTTCGTGCTGCAAGAAGCGGCGAAGGCCGCGACCGGCGGCTTGACCGATACGTTCACCGCGGTGGACGCCGGTACAACGGCGCTCAACGCCTGGGGATTGGAAGCCTCTGAGATCACGCGGGTGAACGACGTCTTCTTTACGGTGATTAAGGAAGGCAAGCTCACCTTCGAAGGAATCGCCAGCACCATTGGTACCTTCGCCACGAGCGCCTCCCTCGCCGGTGTGAGCCTGGAGGAGACGGGCGCCGCGATGGCGACCATGACAAAGTTCGGTGTGCCAGCGCAGGAGGCCGCGTCGTCCCTCAATAGATTGCTCATCACGCTAGTCAACCAGACGGGCGAGCAGGAAGCGGCCTTCGCGAAGCTTGGTGTCGGGTTCAACACGGCTACGATCGCGGAGAAGGGTTTCGCAGGGATCCTTCAGGAACTCAACAAGCTCACCGGCGAGAACATCGACGAACTGGCGGAGCTCTTCCCGAACATCAGAGCCGCGCGTTCGGCGTTCGTCCTGGCGGGTAAGGGCAACGCGGAATTCAACCGGATTCTCGGTGAGACGCTTAACTCGACAGGCGCTGCGAACGTTGCGTTCGAGAAGATGGCGAACGATGCCAAGAACCAGTTCAAGCTCTTTAGGAATAAGGTCAACGTCGTTCTTATAGAGATGGGCGAGATCATCATCAAGAGTATGCTGCCCGCGATGAAGAAGGGCGGCAGCGCGATCCAGAAGTTCGGCAAGTTTATCAAAGAGAACGAGGAGCGGTTCTCGGAGATCGGCTCGGCGATCGGGAAGATGGTTGCAGGCGCGATCGTCCTCCTCCCGAAAGTCTTCGCGGCGTTCTTCAACATCAGCTCCGTGATCAAGACGGTCGGCGAGGATCTGAAGGTACGGCTCGCCCCCGCCTGGCTGGTGTTCCAGGAGGCGGTGCGCGCGTCGATCGCCGTGTGGGAAGTATTCCGGACACCGCTACTCCAGACACTCGCGATCCTGCGCGACATTAGTGCATTCCTGATCTTCCTTGCGGTCAACACTATTGCCTTCGTTATCCGCCAGCTCGTCGACTTCAAGTTCGGATGGGAGCGGATCTGGTTGGAGATCGCCGCGATTATTATCACCTTCCCGTTAATCTTCAAGAAGGCAATGTCGAAGGTGCTGTTCGTGCTAGCGGACGTCATGGCCACCGCGCAGACGTTCCTCTCGCGACTGGGCATTGACATTGGTGAAGGCCTGATCGACGCGACGTTCAAGGCCGCGCTCGTCATGGGCGCCAAGGCCAATCGAGAGTTGGCCGCGTTCAACGCAGGTCTCGTCGCACAGCGTGAGGAGCTCCAGGCTAACCGCGACGAACTCATTGCTCTCATCCTTACAGGCGAGGGTTTCAAACTCCGCCCACCCGCGCGGACCGAGGTTCCTGATGAGGAAGTGGCGGGCGGTGGGGGAGAACTTAGGCCAGGTGAAGATACCCGCGATCCGAGCGGTGTAGAGACCGCGGAGGAAGCACTAGAAAAGGCGCGGCCTGTCTTCGCAGCATTCGCGCAAACGCTCCGCGATATGTGGGCAGCAGGTGATGAGGGTTCCAAGAAGTTCGGCAGAGGATTGGCTGCTATCACTTTGATGTTTGCAGAGGACTTCACCTCCGCGATCAACGATGCCTTCGAGGCATTCGTCTCCGGGTCCGGCAACGCGGCTAAGGCATTCGCCGCCGGCATGCTCAAGGCTATTTCCAACGTGGCGAAGGCACAGGCGAAGTTGATGCTCGCGAAGGCGGCAGGCGCGCTAGGCGAAGGGCTGCTCGGTAACCCGGCTGCGTTCGCAGCCGCGGCCAAGTTCTTTGCGGCGGCCGCCGCGTTCTCCGCGCTAGCAGGTGCGATCGGTGGAGCGGCCGGAGGTGGGGGTGGTGGCGCCGGCGGAGTCGGTGACCGGTCCAGCGGTATCGGTGGCGCTGACGAGAAGGGCACACTGATCTTTAAGATCGAGGGCGGCTTCCTAGACATGAGCGATCCGCGCCAGGAGGAGGCGATGAGGAACGCGCTCGGTGACATTTCCGGACGGAGGGTAGTGGTAGAGCAATGAGCAATCGAAATAAGTTCCCGATCATAACGTTCGGTGACTTCGTGGACTTCTCCACCGACTGGAGCGCAGGCACGAACATCACGGTCACAAGCGGTGAGACCGACCCCTTTGGCGGCACGGACGCGTACGACATCGAGGACACGGCCGCCGGTGGGTCGAGCGAGTCTGTGACCAACTCCGTTGGAGCTCTGACAGTTAACGCTGACGGGGAGGCGATTGTGTCGCTGTACGTTAAGGATGGCGGCAACTCGGACAACGTGGACATCAACCTCAGGGATCAAACCGCGGGGGTCAACCGGCATATCGTGCAGGTGAACTTCACGCCCGGCCCTGTTCCTATTCTAACAACTGACGGTGGCTCGGGAACTATCTTCCCCGTGGTGAGCGTGGGGAATAGTTGGTACTTCATCCGGTTCAGTGTGGCGGGAATCGTGGCCGTGAACTCTCACACCCTCTTCATCTACCCAGCCGGCACCGGTGTCGGCACTGGCGACATCATCGTGTACGCTCGGCCAACCATCCTGTTCGGCCAGCATATTGACGTGAGCCGCGCCTGGTCGCAGCCGCGCGCAGGTTCGCAGTGGGTGCTGTCCCCGAGCGGAGTCGAGGATGCGTGGATCACGGGCGACGACGAGATGCTGGCGGGTGTCGTACGGTGGGTTCCCATCCTGGACACGGCGAACCCACAGAACCGCACCGGCTGGGACGGACGGCGCGAGGATCCGATGGTCAATGTAGGTTGGGCCAACTTCTTGAAGTTCGCGCAGACCGCACAGATCGTGGTATTCTCTCCGGACCAGGCGCTGGTCGCGACGAAGCATAATGTCTACGTGGAACTGCCGCGCGCTGCTGACGTGCGCCGGCCTGAGATTGAGAATGCAGACATGACGCGCAAGTTCGAGCTCGTGCTGCGTGACTCTGACGACACCCCCTTTGAAGGTTACTAATGAGCGACTTCCAGATCCTCTACCGTACAACGGTCTTCGAACCCGACGACACGACCATACTCTCACCGCGCGCAGGCGCGGGCCATTCGCAAGACTTCATCGTCTCGACTGGCACGTGGGCTGGTGCGTCTCAGGAGTACATGGGGTATCCAAGCGGGCGCAGGGGTAGGCTCAGTCTCTTGAAGGGCATTACCGACACAGGTGGACTGACCTTCACCGTGCTGGACGCGAAGATTGCAGCGGGCGGCGACAACACCCAGCGCTGGGTAGCCGCGTTCTGTGGCGACCCTGAGAACATCTCCCAGCTCGTCGGGCTCAAGATAAAGATCGAGGAGCGCGTCGTCAAGGACGGCACCACCACGACAGAGGACTTCTACACCGGTCGCATCGAGTCCATCCGTGTCGGGCCAACTAAGAACCAGATCACCTTCCAGGTTCGCGACATGGCGGAGGATCTTAAGTACACGATCTTCACCGGCACCATGGAAGATTCGAACCTGAACGTTCTCATAAACCCGACCCCAGCAATGAACTCTGCTGAGGCGGCGTTCGTAGCACACGGCTCGCGCCCGGCGTTCGCACCCATCGGGCTTGTCGACCGTAACGACCATGAGGGTGGCACGGAAGGGTATGGCGGTTTCCGTACGACAAGGTGGATGCCGGGAGTTTACAAGTCATCGGACAAGGCGATCCATTTAGATCTAGAGGCGACGCACGTCTCATTGAGGAGTCTCAACGAGTCATGGCCGGTTGGGAAGAACGTAGACCACTCCCGTTTATCTACAGACCTGTACAACCGGAACTCGGCCATGCGTGTCCGGGTGCGCGACAGCGCAGGCGTCTTCGGTGATTTCCTCTGGGGCAATCGCTCGCAGGACGAACCGACCAGTGGCCTCGCCGCATTCATCCGGTTCTCCGGCCAGCGAGTTGTTATTAGCAAGGTACCGCTCGACAACCTCCACTCGACGGATAAGAACTCCCAAGTCCGTGACACCTTCCTCTCTGATGATGAGGTGGTGCACTGCTACGTATACTCAGCGGGCGATCCTTCACCGGGCGCACCGATCTACATCGATGAAGTGCACCCAGTCGATCTGTTCGCTGAAATCCTCGACGGCAAGTGGGGGCCTCTCAACATAGACGGAACCGTGCGGCGCTCCTTTCCCCGCAACTCCGCGTCCTTCACGACGTTGGCCGCGGACGCGCGCATCCCACCTGGTCGCTGGGTGATTGAGAAACCCGCCAAGCTCAATGAGTGGGTGGAGAAGAACATCTGCAAGGCGTACCAGATCGGTTACCGGCTCAACGGCTCCGGCGAGGTAGTGGTGTTTAGCACGCGCCGCCCCGAGGCGGCGACCATCTCCGGCGTGCCAACGATCGGCATCGCCGATCTGATCGCTAGCAAGGAGAGCGGCTGGACACAATCACGGCAGGGTGCCATCACACAGATCACGTACAAGACCACAAGCGAGACCGGACCAGAGATCAGTACAGAGACCGGGATGGATACGATCTTTGAGAGGCTTGCTGCGTTCGCAGCAAGTCTAGCGGGGAAGGATCTCTTGCCGGTAGCAGAGAAGAAACACCAGTTGACCTACCTCCTGGCGGAGGCGGACGCGCTCAAGACGAAGGGCTTGCGCAAGCACGTTGTGGATCTCACCGGTATCAAGACGGATTTCCACGCACGTAAGCACCTCTTCGGTATCACGCTCATACCTGAGGCGCTTGCCCGATCGTGGGCGGAGATCCACAAGTCTACGATCGAGGCGCTCTTCAACTTTGGCCCGATCTTCTACAAGGTAACAGTTCGGCGTACGACCAATACGGATGACTGCTTCCCCGGCGACTGGCGCAAGTTACAGATCCCGGAGCAGATGGATCCGGCGAACGCGAAGCGTGGCGGTCTACGCGTGGGTATGTGCCTGGAGCGGTTTGAGTCCGGCCTCGAGTACACTTTCCTCTTCATCGATGCCGGGCCTGACAGCGTGCATGCCGCGCCAACGCTGAACGCGCTGCTTGCCGGGCCCGACCCTCAGCACGAGCTTCGTGTGCCGATCGACTTCACCGCGTACACAGTTCGCACGCGCGTCGCGATCGAGTACAATGTCACGCCCATCGCTACGGGCACGCGGCCGGTGGAGGGCGACATCGCGTGGATCCGCTCGGGCACTCACACGGCTTTCGGTGGAGTAGCCACGATAATTATCCGTGACCTGCCCGCGGGCTTGAGGATCTGGGTGCGCGGCCGGGTTGAGCAGCCCGACACTACATCGATTCCTAGCGCGTGGGCGTTCCCCTCTGGCGATAGCTGGTTCAACATGACTATCCTTGCTCCGCCGACTTCGGTCACTGGCTCGGCGAACGGTGCCGGGATACACGTGATTGAGTGGGTGAACGGCGAGACGGATGAGCCCATTGCAGTCTATGCGAAGGAGTCGGCCTGTGCGAGTGGAACCCTCGAGCGGATTCGAACCTTGCCCATAGGATCACAGAAGTTCGTCTTCGCCGGGCTCAAGGTTAGCACGACTTATTGCGTGGCTGTATCCCATACTGATCCGTTCGGCGGTGAGTCTGCCAGGGTCACGCTCGAGTTCACGACGGGCGCTACAAAAAGCGTCGCACCGGTTATGGCCGATGTGTCGGTAATTTTCGGAGGCGACTGATGGCCAAGATAGGCGACGACTTCATTGTTCCAAATGGCGAAGAGGTTGCTAACCTCGGCATAGGTGTCCACCTATACTCCGGCGGATTGCGCAAGTTCGACGTGGACTTGTCCATCGAACTGCAACGTGCGCCCGAGGATAGTGGCACGCCAGGCACACCCCTAGTCGCGTCCGCATTCATAATTGCTCGCTTCCCCGGTGCGCCGCACGCCTTCATGGATCTGAACGCTCTTGTGCCGAAGCGAGAGGCGGACGACAACACTCTCTTCTTTTACCGCGCACGAATGACAGGAATCGGTCTGACTGCTTCAGCGTGGTCGGCCTGGGACAGCGGCAACCCCGCAGAGTTCTTCTCGACCTTTGAGCTTCCGCCCGTTCCACCGTATCCCACGGTGATGATCGTACAGGAGCAGCCCGCAGAGCGAGCGGCCAATACGTCAGTAACGATACGCGCGTTCCCAGACCACGCAGACAACGTGATCCGTTTCGTGTACCTGGCGATCGGCGCGGCTATCCCCACGCCGTCGCGTGATGCGTCCGTGTGGACGACCTATACCGGCGAGTTCGAGTTGTTGCGCGACCCCACGCTCCAGAAGAAGCTTGTGTCGTTCGCCGAGCTGAATGGCATCTTCGGCCCGGTCAACGTGGCAGAGGTCACGCCGAACGCGGACGCGATCATCGACTCGAACCTCTTCACGGAGACGGGCACCACGCCGATCATCAAGGTAAAAGATGCGCTCGAGGTTAACGCCGCCACCGTAAAGGTCGCGGTCTACCGGCGCCTCAGCACGACGGGCTCTGTACTCTGGCCCACGCGCGACGGGCTCCAGGCGGGGCAGCTCGACGGCACATACTTCCGCGGCTTCATCGATGAAGACGATGACTTCTCCTATGAGGATGGCGGGTTCAACGGGCGCTACGACTCCGCAGCTTCTGCCGATATCATCGCGGACATCATGGTGCCGATCAATGCGTCCGAGCGCGCTGGTCCGCGGCTCGAGGATTCGTACACCGTGGTGAACGTACCCGTTCCGCAGTTCAAGGACGGTACGCAGAAGCGGACGAGCATTGACCTGGGCGTGAGCTGCGGTAACCCACGCACGATCAAGGTCGAGTGGGATACGAACGATGCAACGGATGGAGTCGAGGAGGTACGCGTTTCCTGGCAGCGCGACGGCGGTGGGTACTCTGCGGCGACCGGTTCGCCGATCACTAGCCCTGTGTCGACCAAGCTCTTGCAGTTTGACATCGACTTCTTTGAGGACGCGGTGCAGCCGCTGGCCACGATCGACGTCAAGATCGAGTTGGTCACAACGTCGGGCTCGATCCTCCGAGACGTGGTGATCTTCATAGAGAATAAAACGTTCCACGCAATTCAACTGGCATGCTAAGATGAGCATCACTTTTATCAAACACGGAGCCGTCAGCGGTACTGCTGCCGCGGTCGGCGACTCGCTACAGCACTCGGTGGTGCTGCTCGGTACCGGACTGGAGATGAAGTTCGGCCCGAACGACGAGGCGTACATCGAGGCGACTGGTGCGGGCACGATCGGTGGGAGCGGTACGATCGATACGATTCCCAAGTTCACCGCAGCGACCACGCTCGGCGACTCCATCCTTACGGAGCCAGGGGCGAAAGAGATGCGCATAGGTGCGGGAGGCTCGATCGGAGATGTGTGGAGTCTAGTCTTCGGTGACCGTGCAACGTTCGGCTATGATGGCGTTGGCGCGGGGGATAACCCCCAGGG
>SDBT01002601.1_pt1 | contig 31729 bp, 23 predicted proteins | sample 2277101 | NCBI WGS metagenome assembly SDBT01 (sample SAMN10404973, study PRJNA504765) | marine sediment metagenome | isolation source: marine sediment core GS10_PC15, 103 cmbsf | place: Arctic Ocean: Southern Knipovich Ridge | collected 2010 | reverse complement strand
AAAAAATAGGTGCTGGCGTAGCTCAGTTGGTAGAGCAGCTGATTTGTAATCAGCAGGTCACGGGTTCAAATCCTGTCGCCAGCTCCAGATTCCTCTTATGGATTCAGGGAAAGAGTGATTAAAAAATTTGTTTTTTATTCTTTTTTTAATTACTCTAGTAAGTATTCAAGGTCAGTAAAGTGTAGCGATGCCCACGTAGCTCAGTTGGTAGAGCACTTCCTTGGTAAGGGAGAGGTCACCGGTTCAATCCCGGTCGCGGGCTCCAGAAGCTGGTTCGGATGAGATAATAGAGAGAAATTTTAAGATAGTTTTTTAAGCGAAAATCTTATGGCAAAAAATAAAGTAATTACACAGTTGGTATGCACTGAATGCAAAATGCGGAATTACACGCAAAGGCTTACCAAGACGAGAACTATCGGTTCATTGAATATAAAGAAGTTTTGTTCGAAATGCAGAAAGCATCACCTGCATAAAGAGACTAAGTAGCGGTTGGAGGCCAGTAGCTCGAATGGTAGAGCGGCAGACTCCAAATCTGCGGGTTGGGGGTTCGAATCCCTCCTGGCCTGCCATACTTTATAACACTTTCCGCTTCGCTTTTTGCTGCGCGGAGGCGTGTTGATAAGATAGGTGAAAAGCTTATATTAGATAATAAAGGTTGTACGGATTATGACACTAAAAAATGTACTGCAATTTTTTCAGGAAGTTCGGCTTGAACTTTCAAAAGTAGATTGGCCAAGTTTTCAGGAGTTTGTTGGTTCTACACTGGTAGTGCTCGTGTTGGTCTGTTTTTTTGCGGTGTACTTGGGAATTATAGATTTGGGACTTTCAAAATTAGCAACATACATATTCACCGTATACGGCGGATATTAGGCTGATAGGACGCGCTTACATGAAACAATGGTACGTTGTTCAAGTATATGCTGGTTATGAGGATGCGGTACGAGCAGATGTGCTCAAAAGGATCGAAGAACGCAGCTTGCAAGAACTTTTTGGTGATATATTAATTCCGGCAGCAAAAGTGCGGCAGTTTTTTGAGGAGGCTGATTCAAAGGATCAGCAGCTGTTTCCTGGTTATCTTATTATTGAGATGGATATGACTCCTGAAACGATACGTGCGGTAAGTAAGAGTCCGCGCGTTTTACGTTTCTTGGGAGGTATGGAACCAGCGCCGCTTGCCAAACGAGAAATCGAACGTATTTTGTCCCAGATAAGGGGCGAAGTTGAAGTTAAGAAAAAACGAGAAGACATCGTTGCTCTTGGTAGTGAAGTTGACATACAAGACGGGCCATTTGCCGGTTTTGTGGGGGTAGTTGAAAAAGTCGATAGTGAAAATGAGAAGCTTACCGTGATGGTGAGTATTTTTGGGCGTATGACGCCGGTTGAGTTGGGATTTCATCAAATAAAGCAATAGGATACCAAACGGATGGATGGCCATGGCTAAAGAAGTTAAAGCAAAAATCAAGCTTCAAATTCCCGGTGGCGGCGCAACGCCAGCTCCTCCAGTAGGTTCGTCTCTGGGGCAGCATGGTGCCAATATCATGGAATTTTGCAAACAGTTTAATGCAAAAACTGCTGACAAAAAAGGGCAGACTGTCCCGGTTGAAATTACGATCTATACGGATCGCAGTTTTGATTTTGTGGTGAAAACACCGCCGGTTTCAGAGTTAATTCGTAAAAAAGCAAATGTATCGAAAGGTTCTCCTCGTCCTAATGAGCTGAAAGTAGGAAAGATCACGTGGAAGGATGTTGAAGAAATTGCAAAGATTAAGTTTCCTGATCTAAACGCATTTACTATTGAGCAAGCAATGAAAATTGTTGCTGGTAGTGCGCGTAGTATGGGAATTGATGTTGTCGATTGATAGCGGGGTAATACAGATGGCCAAACATGGAAAAAAATATAATAACGTGCGAGAGCAAATTGCAAGAGGGGAGCGGCTTCCCGTTGGCGAGGCACTCGCAAAGATTAAAGAGCTAGCATTCGTCAAATTCGATGAATCCGTTGATGTTGACGTTAACTTGGGGATTGATCCTTCCAAGGGGGAACAAGTGGTTCGTGGCTCAGTGGTGTTGCCTCATGGTAGAGGGAAGACGGTAAAAGTATTGGTGTTTGCAAAAGGTGATTATGCTGATCAAGCACGTAATGCAGGTGCTGATTATGTTGGTGCTGAGGATTTGTTGGAGAAAATTACTGGTGGTTGGATGGATTTCAATTACGCAGTGGCAACGCCTGATATGATGGGGCTTGTTGGTAAGGTGGCAAAAATTTTAGGTCCGCGGGGTTTGCTTCCCAACAAGAAGCTTGGCACCGTAACTACAGAGGTTGCTAAAGTGGTTGGCAATTTGAAAAAGGGCCAAGCGTTTTTCAGAAATGACAAAGCGGGTATTGTGCATTTCTCTATTGGTAAAGCGTCATTTGATGCAGATAAGTTGAAGGATAATCTCCTTGCTTTTGTCAGAGCGCTTCAATCAGTAAAGCCTCCAACAGCAAAAGGTAAATATATTAAGAAAATGTCTCTTTCATCCAGTATGGGAGTTGGCATTCCGGTAAACTCTGAAGAGTTTTTACGAGCCTAGGTTAAGGAAGCAAATGAATCGGCAACAAAAAGAATTAGTTGTACAGTTATTTCGCGAAAATTTCGCGCAAAGCCCGGCATCATTTATTGTGGGGTATAGAGGGTTGAACGTTAGTCAGATGCAAGATCTGCGCTCTAAGTTGCGTGAGCAGGGAGGATCGTTAAAGATCACAAAAGCCCGCCTTATGAAATTGGCATTAGAGGGTCAAGAAAATGCAGAAGCATTACTGCCCTATTTGCATGATCAGATAGGCTTTGTTTTTGTGTCAGAAGAACCGCCTGCAGTAGCGAAAGTGCTGAGTGAGTTTGCCAAAAAACATGATGCGTTAACGCTTGTGGTGGGTAAACTTGATGGAGATGTTCTTGATAGTCAGGGAATTGTTCGCATTGCATCACTTCCTTCAAAACCTCAATTGTTGGCTATATTGAGTGGTACGTTGAAGGCGCCGATGACTCGTTTAGTTTTTGTACTAAACATGCAAATTGTGCAGCTCCTTGTAGTGTTGAAGAAGATAGCAGAGAAGAAGAAGTAATTGGTGTTAGGTATACAATAACGTTTACTATTTTGGAGAAAGCTATGACTACAAAGTCATATGATAAAGTGCTTGATGAAATTGGCAATATGTCAGTGATTGAATTGGCTGATTTTGTGAAAGCATTAGAAGACAAATTCGGTGTGACGGCAGCAATGCCTGTTGCCGCAGCAGGTGGTGCAATTGCAGCAGAAGCAGCGCCAGCAGCGGAAGAAAAATCAGCATACAAAGTTACCTTGAAAGAGGGTGGTGCTGAAAAGATCAAAACTATCAAAGCATTGCGTCAGGTAGTACAAGGGTTGAGCTTGTCTGATGCGAAAAAAGCTGTTGAAGAAGTCCCATCCGTTCTTGTTGAATCAGCACCCAAAGAAGACGCTGATAAAATCAAGAAAGCACTTGAGGCGGTGGGAGCAAAGGTGGAGCTTGCTTAAAAAAGCGAGTGAGTACCTTTATTATAGTTGGAGGATGGCGTAACCGGCTTGTGGTCGGTTATGCGTTTATGTCATAACGAGGAGCGACTTAATGTCATACTTCCGTACGGTTAAAAATACTATTCGTAAGTCGTTTAGTAAAATCAAGGGCGTTGTTCCTGTCCCTAATCTGATTGAGATTCAATCAGCGTCGTTTAATGATTTTGTTCAGCTGGATTATTTGCCGGAAGAGCGAGAGAATACAGGCCTTGAGAAAGTATTGCAAGACGTGTTTCCGGTGGAACATGATTCCGATCTTTCATTGGAATATGTGGGCTATGAGATAGGGAATTGGGCATGCACGTGCGGAAAAACCACTGGCATTGAGAGTAGGTATAAGTGGGCTTGTTCAGGATGTTCAAAAACTGGATGCTCACGGCTTGAGGGCGGAAATATTTGTCCTTCTTGTAAAAAGAAAGCGGCAAAATATATTACCTGCACGAACTGTTTGTCTCGTGTGGGGCTTCGTTTAGATAGGACGGTTGATGAGTGCCGCTCACGGGGCCAAACCTTCGCATTACCGTTTAAGGTGAAGATTCAGCTTGTTGGCTGGGATACGGATCAAGCTGGTACGAAAGTTGTTCGTGACATTAAAGAGCAAAACATCTTCTTTGCCGACCTTCCGATTATGGCAGATGTCTATGAAGAGGGTGGACGTTTTAAAGTTGGTAATTTAGGGACATTTCTTATCAACGGAGTTGATCGGGTGATTGTAAGCCAGCTCCATCGTTCTCCCGGTGTAGTATTTTCGCAAAGTAAGAAGGTAAAAGATTATCGAGATCGCCCTTATTACTTAGCCCGTATTATTCCTATGCGGGGTTCGTGGATCGATTTTGAGTTTGATAGCAACGATATTCTGTATGTTAGGATTGATAAGAAAAAGAAATTTTTGGTGACCACTTTCTTGCAAGCATTGGGATATTCTCGAGATGAAATTCTTTCTCTCTTCTATTCCTTTGATGAGATCTCCGGTGAAAGGGGAAAATTCTCCCGTACGGTCAATGATAAAATTGTGGGTGTACGTATTGAAAAGGGTATGATTCCTGAAAAGCACGAGAAAGAATTTGTAGGGCGTCGTGTTACTAAGGATATGCTTAAGAAGTTACAAAAGTTGGGCATCAAAAAGCTTTTGCTCAAAAGAAATGCATTATTGAACCGTGTGGCCGCTCAGGATATTATTGATCCCGATACGGGTGAGATTGTGGTGGAACAGGGTGAAACAATTACGCCGGCACTTCTTGAAAAATTGCACCTCTTTAAAAAACTATCAGTTAAGTTGATTCAATCATCGGGCTATGTGTTCCAACCAACAATTGGCCTTACGCTTGCTCAGAGTAAATGTGATTCTGAGGAAGAAGCGTTGAAAGAGTTGCATATAAAAGTATGGCCAGGAGATAGTGCTTCATTGAAGGAAATTAAAGAGCGCTTGAACAACCTGCTCTTTAATGGTCGCTTTTATGATTTAACTCGTGTTGGTCGTATTCGTATTAATCGTAAGTTGGGATTGAATATTCCCCAAGATAAGCTTGCATTAACAAAAGAAGATATTGTTGCAACGATTCGTTATCTGGTAAACCTCCGTGAACGCGGTGAAGGGGAATTGGATGATATTGATCATTTGGGGAATCGTCGGGTTCGCTTGGTGGGTGAGTTGCTCAACAATCAGATGTATGTTGGCTTTATGCGTATTGAACGTATTGTACGTGAGCGATTTCGTATGCAGGAAGCACATAGTGGTTTGATGCCGCAAGATTTTCTGAACGTAAAACCGTTGAGTGCGGTGTTGCGTGAATTCTTTGGTCTTGGGCAGTTATCTCAGTTTATGGATCAAACCAATCCACTTGCTGAGCTTGCTCATAAGCGTCGACTATCTGCGCTGGGCCCCGGTGGTGTGCTTAAAGATCGCGCAACATTTGAGATTCGTGATGTGCATACATCTCACTATGGTAGAATCTGTCCAATTGAAACTCCTGAAGGGCAAACCGTTGGCTTGATTTCCTCATTGGCTACCTATGCAATGGTGAACGATCTTGGGTTTATTGAAACCGCTTACCGTCCGGTGACCAAGGGGAAAATTGAGGATGCGGTGGTGTTTCTTGATGCATTTCAAGAGGGTGAAAATTATATTGCACAAGCTGATGCAGTGAAACCTGGATCCAATGAATTAGAAAGCAATATGGTAACGGCTCGTCATGAAGGAAACGTGCTGTTTGTTGATGCCGATCGGGTGAACTATATTGATCTTTCGCCAAAACAACTTGTTTCGGTATCTGCTGCGTTAATTCCATTTCTTGAGCATGATGATGCGGTGCGTGCGTTGATGGGTTCCAATATGCAACGCCAAGCGGTTCCTCTTATCAAAACAGAGGTGCCTATTGTGGGTACGGGAATGGAGAAAGAGATTGTAAAAGGCTCTGGTGCTGTTCTTTCCGCTCGTCGTGACGGGGTGGTGAACTATGTATCATCAGAAAAAATTATTGTGCAGGGTGATCAGAACTTATTTGCGGATGAAGAGGAATGGATAGCGCAAGGTATTGATACCTATACGCTGAAAAAGTTTGTTCGTTCAAGCTACAGTACCTGGATGCATCACTCACCGATTGTGCGTCCTGGTGATGTGGTCAAGAAGGGCGATATTCTAACCAATGGTCAAGCAATTGAACATGGTGAACTTGCGTTAGGTTCAAACCTATTGGTGGCGTTTATGCCATGGCTTGGATACAACTTTGAAGATGCGATTGTGTTGAGTAAGCGATTGGTATCTGATGATCTTTTAACCTCAGTACATATTGAAGAGTACGATGTTGAGGCGCGTGATACGAAATTGGGACCGGAAGAGATTACGCGTGATCTAGCCAATGTGAGTGAAGCAGCTCTTGAAAGCTTGGATGATGATGGTATTGTTCGCATCGGAACGCGTGTTAAGGCTGGTGATATCTTAGTTGGTAAGGTAACCCTGAAAGGTGATATCCAATACTCTCCTGAAGAAAAACTGTTACGAGCTATTTTCGGTGAAAAATCTCGAGAAGTTCGTGATACGTCACTGCGTGTTTCTCCTGGTATTGAGGGAACGGTGGTGGATGTTAAGATCTTTTCACGAAGTGGTGTGCGAAAAGATAAGCGTTACAAAGAAGAAGTAACGAGAGAGATTGGAAAGTTGGAGCGGAATCATGTTCATTATCTTGAGTTGCTCGAAAAAATGATTGCTGAAAAAATTGCGCAGGAGCTTCATGGCAAGAAAGCGGCCGTTGGCTTGGCAAAACGGTTATTCCAAGGGAGTACGTTTAAAAAGTCTGATTTGAAGGGGCGTTCGATCCAAGACCTTTTTGCATTAAAAGCAAAAGAAAAAGGAGCAATGGAGGTGATTAAGCACCTTAAGGATTCCTACGAAAACCAGTTGCGTATTCTGGAAGGATTGAAAGAAGAACGAATCAACAAATTGAAGAAAGGTGATCCATTACCATCAGGGGTGATCAAGGTGGTAAAGGTGTATATTGCCATGAAACGTGCAATATCAGTGGGCGATAAGATTGCAGGGCGTCATGGTAATAAGGGTGTGGTTTCTACGATTGTGCCACGAGAAGATATGCCATACTTAGATGATGGTGTTCCTATCGATATTGTGCTTAATCCGTTGGGTGTGCCTTCTCGTATGAACGTAGGGCAGATTTTAGAAACAGCGCTTGGCCTGGTGGGTACCAAAATGGGTGAGCAGTTCAAAATATTGCTTGAAACCAAAGGGTATGCTGAGTTGAAAAAATATTTGGAAGAATGTTATGGCTCGGCAATGATCAAGCAGTATGAAACTGATTATGGTAAAGATGCGGTTATGGAACTTGCAAAACGATGTGCAAAACAAGGGGTGCTTTTTAAAACGCCGGTGTTTGATGGTGCGCAACTCGATGCAGATATTAAACCGCTGATGAAAAAATTGGATTTGCCAGAAACGGGTGCTTTTACTGTACGTGATGGCCGCACGGGTGATGCGTTTGATCAGCCAGTGACGGTTGGTACCATTTATATGATGAAACTGAATCATCTGGTTGACAATAAATTGCATGCTCGTTCTGTGGGACCATATTCGTTGGTTACGCAGCAGCCTCTTGGTGGTAAGGCGCAGCAAGGAGGTCAACGTCTTGGTGAGATGGAAGTGTGGGCACTTGAAGCGTATGGTGCTGCCTATACCTTGCAAGAAATGTTGACGTATAAATCTGATGATGTCAGTGGTAGGCACCGTGCATATGGGGCTATTATCCGTGGTGAAGATATACCTGAACCAGGGGTTCCAGAATCCTTCAATGTGCTCATAAAAGAGTTGCAAAGTTTAGGGCTACAAGTTGATCTCATGAAAGTGGGGAAGGAGAACGTCGATGAGTGATCGTATATTAGAACGGTTTAAAGAGTACGTGAACGTCACTCGATTTAATGCGATTAAGTTGAGTCTTGCTTCGCCAGAGAAAATTAATTTGCTCTCGTATGGTGAAGTGAAGAAAATTGAAACGATTAACTATCGTACGTTAAAGCCAGAGAGAGATGGTCTGTTCTGCGCGCGTATTTTCGGTCCGGTAAAGGACTGGGAATGTAACTGCGGAAAATATAAACGGATGAAACATCGCGGGGTAACCTGTGAAAAATGTGGCGTTGAAGTGATTCAATCACGTGTGCGTCGTGAACGTATGGGGCACATTGCGTTGGTGGCACCGGTTTGCCATATCTGGTTTTTAAAAGGAATTCCAAGCTACCTTAGTTTGATTCTGAACATGGTAGTAAAAGATTTAGAGCGGGTGATCTATTTTGATTCTTATATGGTGGTTAAGCAAGGGAAGTCACCGTACTCTGTTAAAACATTATTAACGACCAATGAATACAATAGTTACGTGGATGCTCACCCAGAAGATGCTGAGTTTTTGGCAGAAACGGGTGCAGAGGCAGTTCGCCAAGTATTGAGTGCTATTGATCTTAACTTTGAAATAGCGAAACTGCGTCAAGCGTATTCAAAAACGGCATCGGTTGCAGCACGTCATAAAATTATGCGTCGTATTAAAGCGCTTTCAGGATTGTTGCATGCGAACCTAAAACCTGAATGGATGGTGCTTACTACATTGCCAGTGTTACCACCGGATCTTCGTCCGTTGGTTCCGTTAGAAGGTGGGCGTTTTGCAAGTTCTGATTTGAACGAATTATACCGACGGGTGTTGAATCGAAATATTCGATTGCAACGCCTTATGGATATTGAAGCTCCTGAAGTAATTATTAAAAATGAAAAACGTATGTTACAGGAATCGGTTGACGGGCTGATCGATAATGGTCGTCGTGGCCAACCGGTACGTGGATCGAATCGTCGCCCTCTCAAATCATTGAGTGAAATGTTGCGAGGGAAGCAAGGGCGATTCCGACAAAACTTACTTGGGCGTCGAGTGGATTACTCTGGTCGTTCGGTAATTGTAGTTGATCCTGAGCTTCGCATGGATCAGTGTGGTATTCCAAAACTGATGGCACTTGAGCTGTTTCGTCCCTATGTATATGCAGGATTGATGAAATGGGAATTGGCACCGAATATGCGAGTGGCTCGTCGGATGGTGGAAGAACATGCTCCTGAAATATGGGATGTGCTTGAATCGGTGGTAAAAGGTCGTCCTGTACTCTTAAACCGTGCACCAACGTTGCATCGTTTGGGTATTCAGGCATTTTTCCCAATTTTGGTGGATGGCAAAGCTATTAAAATTCATCCTCTTGTGTGTAGCGCATTCAACGCTGATTTCGATGGTGATACGATGTCAGTACATTTACCATTGAATGAGCGTGCGCAGGAAGAATGTAAACGACTTATTCTTTCTACGAAAAACATCCTATCTCCAGCGAATGGTCGTCCGGTGACGGTTCCGCAGCAGGACATGATTCTTGGACTTCATTACATGACAAAACTTCGCTTTGGCCAAAAAGGTGAGGGAATTGTGTTTTCGAGTGCGCAAGAAGTGTCGCTTGCCTTCCATGTAAAAAAGGTAGCACTTCACACATTAATCAAGTTTCGTCTTGATAGTGGAGAATTAGTTGATACCACGGTGGGGCGTGTGTTGGTGTATGAACGGTTGCCGAAGGGTGCCGATTTTGCGTGGGTCAACAAGGTGTTGAAGAAATCTGATGTGCGAAACTTTATTGAACAGATTTACTATAAATTTGGTGCACCGGCTACCGTTGACTGCTTGGATAGGATCAAGAAGCTTGGCTTTTACTATGCCACCATGAGTGGTATTTCTTTCTCTCTTTCTAATCTCATAATTCCGGATAAAAAGGATGCGATTATTCAGAAAGCAGAAAAAGAGGTGGTTAAATCGGAAAAGATGTATATGGATGGTGCGATTACCGATGGTGAACGATACAATAAGATTATTAGTATCTGGGGACATGCGACGGCTGCGGTAGCATCGGAAATGTATCGATACCTCGAAGAAGAAGATAAAGCTGCTTTTAATAATAAGGACAGAGACTTTAAGCCTTTCAACCCTATTTTTATGATGTTAGAATCGGGTGCTCGTGGATCGAAAGATCAGATCAAACAGCTTGCTGGTATGCGTGGTATGATGGCAAAACCTACGGGTGAAATTATTGAAACACCGGTGAAAAGTAACTTTAAAGAAGGGTTGCGTGTATCGGAATACTTTATTTCTACTCATGGTGCGCGTAAAGGGCAGGCAGATACGGCGCTTAAGACGGCGAACTCTGGCTACCTTACCCGTCGTTTGGTTGATGTAGCGCAAGACGTGGTGGTGACCTTGGAAGATTGCAAAACGCTTGGTTATCTCGAAATAATAGATTTGAAACAAGCTGGTGAGGTGGTTCATCCGGTTGCTCAACGTGTCTTTGGCCGTATTTTAGCTGCCGACCTTAAAGATGCGGTAACGGGCAAATTGTTATTTAAGCAAGGGGATTCGATTAGTCGTTCCGATGTTATTACCATTGATAATGCAGCGGTTACAACAATTTTAGTGCGCTCTGTACTCACCTGCCAGGCAAAGCGTGGCGTGTGTGCTAAGTGCTATGGCTACGATTTGTCGAAAGATGCATTGGTTGATCTAGGTACTGCGGTGGGTATTATTGGTGCCCAATCGATTGGTGAACCGGGTACACAGCTTACTATGAGAACGTTCCATATGGGTGGTATTGCTAGTGTTGACGCTGATCAGCCCTATGTTAATGCAAAGCAGGATGGTATTATTGCGCTGATAAACTGTAACACCGTAACAAATAAAGATGGCAATGAAGTTGTTTTGAGCCGTCGTGGTACGTTGTTGATTAACTCAGTAGATGGGCGTGAGTTACAAAAACATGATCTTGAGTATGGTTCTGTTCTTTTGGTCAAAAATAAACAGGAAGTGAAAAAGGGCATCCGTATGGCTGAATGGGATCCGCATGGCAAGGTGTTGATTACCGAAAAGGCTGGTACGGCCACGTTTGTTGATCTGATTGAAAATTTGACGATTCAAGAGAGTTTTGATGATACAACCGGTATGTCGAACTTTATGATTACGGAAGCGCGTAGTGAGAAATATCAGCCAGCATTACTCATTTTGGATGATGAGGGGAATGAAATTGCACAATATTTCCTTCCAACGGGCGCTATTTTGAACGTAAGCAATAACCAGCGTATTGTAGCTGGTGATATACTCGTGAAGATGCCACGTGAAGCATCCAAAACAAAAGATATTGCGGGTGGTTTGCCACGAATTGCAGAACTGTTTGAGGCACGTATGCCGAAAGATCCTGCAATCATCTCCGATATTGATGGGGAAGTGGTTATCGGTGGTTTGCACCGTGGATTGCGTAAAATTACCGTTGTATCTGGAGCAGAATCGTACGACTATTTTGTACCACGTGGTAAGCAGCTCAATGTGGTTAATGCTGAACAGGTGCGTGCTGGTGATCAACTCTCGATTGGTTCTCCGGTGCTTCATGATATACTTCGTATTTTGGGACCAGATGTGGTGCAACGATATTTGGTGAATCAGATTCAGCAGATTTATCGCCTTACCGGTGTTGACATTCATGATCGCCACATAGAGATCATTGTGAAACAGATGATGAGAAAAGTGCGCGTGGTGGATTCTGGTGATAGTGATTTCCTTATTGGAGATAAAGTTGATCGTATTCATTTCGCGGCGGTGAATGCAATTTTACAGGCAGAAGGTAAAAAGGTTGCGATTGCTAAACCGGTACTTCTGGGTATTACGCAATCATCATTGGGTACTGAAAGCTTTATCTCTGCAGCATCATTCCAAGAAACAACGCGTATTTTAGCAGAGGCGGCACTTGCAGGCCAGGTTGATCATCTATATGGTCTGAAAGAAAATGTGATTGTTGGAAAGTTGATTCCAGCGGGAACTGGCACAAAAGTGTTTAGAAAAAAATATCTTGGTGACGACATTTCCGACTTGGAAAAACAGGCGCAGGAAGAAGAGTTATCAGGGCCAAACATAGGCGCGTAGCTCAGTGGTAGAGCGCTGCTTTGACGTAGCAGAGGTCAGCGGTTCGATACCGCTCGTGCCTACCAGCTTAACGATTGATAATATATAACAAGATCTATAGCAAGAGGTTACGATTGTGGCATTAGAAAGAATAGAGAAAGAAAAGATAATGCAGGAATTTGGCAGGACCCCACAAGATACGGGCTCTAGCGAAGTACAAGTTGCGTTGTTGTCGAAAGATATTAAACAACTAACTGAGCATTGTAAGGAACATCATAAAGATTTCGGATCACGACGTGGTCTGATTAGGAAGGTATGTGAGCGCAAGAAATTGTTGAAGTATCTTGAACGTACCGATGAGCCTAAATATAAACAGTTGATTGGCAAGTTAGGCCTCAGAAAATAATATATATAATACCGTGTCATATGACACGAATACTACTAATAGGTTATAATGACAAAAACATTTAGTTTAAAAGACTTTAATTACGAAGTTGAATTGGGAACATTCGCACAACAGGCGGATGGTTCTGTATGGTTTAAGTATGGGGGTACGGTGGTATTAGCTACTGCTGTTTCCGCACCATCAAAAGATTTTCCTGGTTTCTTTCCTCTCACGGTGGAGTATCGTGAGCAGTTTGCTGCTGCAGGTAAAATTCCTGGGGGCTATTACAAACGGGAGGGGAGACCCTCTGAGCGTGAAGTGCTCACTGCTCGATTAATTGATCGTGCATTACGTCCACTATTTCCTGCTGATTATTTTGATCAAGTGCAGGTTATTATGACGGTTTACTCAGTTGATAAAGAACATGCACCTTATACGATTGCATTGATTGCAGCTTCGATGGCGCTTTCTATCTCCAAGATTCCATTCTTGGGTCCTATAGGAGCTGTTGAAGTAGCACGGCTCGATGGTGTATGGAAGATTAATCCAACCTATCCGGAAAGTGTAAAAGCTGATGCTAACATCACGATTGCTGGTACCGCTGACGGTATTGTAATGGTTGAAGGACTTGGCAATGAGGTGGATGAAAAAGAGTTTGTGGATGTACTGTTTCAGGGACATGATGCGATTAAGCAGGTAGTTTCTTGGCAGCAGACGATCCAGAGCGAAGCGGGTGTGCCGAAAGAAAAATTCGAAGCGCTCTATGATTTTGATGCATGGCGTAATCGTGCGCAACTGTATATTACTGCAGAACGAATTAAGACGATAAACTTGTCTGATAAAATTGAGCGAGATATACGGCTCAAGGCATTACGTGAAGTTTTTCTTGAAGAGAATAAAGAGCTTTTGGAAGAAGAAGATACACCAAAATCAGTGGCAAATTACCTTTTTGATTCCGTGCTTAATACAAAAGTAACGGAGTTTATCTTTGCTGAAAATAAGCGGATAGATAATCGCGCTTTTGATGAAGTTCGTCCGATTTCGATCCAGGTTGGGTTGTTACCCTTTACGCATGGTTCTGCAATGTTTAAACGAGGCAGAACGCAAGCGCTGGTCACGGTAACGCTTGGTAGCGGTGATGATGAGCAACGTGCAGAAACATTGATGGGTGATGGTGAAAAAGATTTTGATGGTTCATTTATGCTCCATTATAATTTCCCACCATTCTCTGTGGGTGAAGCACGATTTTTACGTGGCCCTGGCCGACGTGAAATTGGGCATGGAAGCTTAGCAGCATCCGCATTCAAATATGTGCGTCCGGGTAAAGAAGAGTTCCCGTACACGATTCGTATTGTTGCCGACATTTTAGAATCGAACGGTTCTTCGTCGATGGCAACGGTTTGTGGTTCCACGATGGCATTGATGCAGGGTGGTGTGCCGATTACCAAAATGGTAAGTGGTATTGCTATGGGTCTGCTTAAGAATGCAGATGGAACGATTAAGGTACTTTCAGATATTACGGGCTTTGAAGACGCATTCGGTTTAATGGATTTCAAAGTTGCGGGTACGCAGGATGGTATTACGGCGATCCAGATGGATATCAAATCTAAGGCTGGCTTAGCACGTGAAGTGTTTGAAAAAGCATTGGAGCAGGCACATGGTGGACGTCTTTCCATCTTGGAAAAGATGCGCGAAGTGATGTCTAAGCCAAATCCAAACCTATCTGATTTGGTACCGAAAGTAACCACGCTCAAAATCAATACCGATAAAATTGGTGCGGTGATTGGCTCTGGTGGTAAAACAATTCGTGAAATTATTGCAGAAACCAATACAAATATTGATATCGAGCCAGATGGTATCGTTAAAATATTTGGCGGTCCTGACGCGAAAACTGATGTTGCCGTTAAATGGGTAAAAACCTTGGCAGGCCAAATGGCATCAGGTGATATCTTTGACGGTAAGGTTAAAAGAACGGCGGACTTTGGTATCTTTGTTGAGCTGGTTCCTGGGGTACAAGGATTGGTACATATTTCCAATATCCCACGAGATAAGCAACGCGATTTTGCTCGCACCTATAAGCTAGATGATGTGGTTAAGGTCGAAGTTCTTGATTATGACGATGTCACTGGAAGAATTAGTCTTCGTATTATGACGAACTAAGCAGAGCTGATTTAAGATATGAAACGGCATGATACACGTCGGGCGAATGAACTTCGCCCGACGACCGTTACCTATAACATTTTTGAATATGCAGCCGGTTCGGTTTTATTTGAACAGGGCAAGACGAAGATTCTCTGCGCCGTTACCTTGCAACCATCTGTTCCCCCATTTCTACGTGGCAAGGGAGTGAGTTGGCTGATGGGTGAGTATGCATTGATGCCTGCCTCAACGAAGACTCGAACAATCCGTGAAGCATCAGTGATGCGCCGTTCGGGCCGTTCGGTGGAGATTTCTCGTTTAATTAGCAGATCATTACGTACCGTGATAGATGATACCGTTCTCGGTGAACGAACTATCGTGGTGGATTGTGATGTGCTGCAGGCTGATGGAAGCACGCGCACTGCGTCGATTACTGCAGCGAGTGCTGCGCTTTTGATGGCACAGCAGCGCTGGATTGCCGATGGCACGATCGAAAATCCATTTTTGAAGGATGGTATAGCGGCAGTTGCTGTTGGTGTGCTTGCAGATGGTCAGTTGGTGCTTGATCCTGATTATCGTGAGGATAGCGAGGGCGTGGCTGATATTAACGTGATCATGACCCATGCTGGTAAATTGATTGAGATGCAGGGTGGTGCTGAAAAGGAGCCGATCGAGTGGGAATACATTGATGAAATTCGTGATCTTGCGCTTGGTGGGCTTGCAACGATCATACAGTTTTTTAAAAAGCATCCGTTCTCTCTTGAACAAATCACGCCAAAGCGTGAGCAAAAATTACCTCTATTTAGTTTAAAAAAACGTCAACAATCAATTGCTGAGAGATAATGAATCTAACGCAATTTCTTCGTGATGATGCAGTCCAAAAAACAATTAGCGAAGCCTCAGTTGTTTGTTTTCAAGCAGATACATATCCGCTTCTTTTTTGTCGTCAACTGATTGCACATTGCGCGCGTACTGGCAGTCAGGAGATGTTAACGAGTAGTATGAGTTCAGAAAATCATGTGTCTACCATGGCATCATTGCAGACCACTTTTTTGGGCACTGCATCGTGGTATTGGCTTGCTTCAGATACGATGGTATCTAAAAAGGTGGGGGATGCATGGCATGCGTATCTTGCGGCATATAAAGGGCCGAATAAGTTATTCTTTTTTACCAGCAAACTGATCAAAGCAACAAAATCACGCGTTGTGGTGAAGCTTCCTGCAACCGTTAATTATGAACTGTTTTTGACACTGTCTACCTTGATGGGTAATCAGTTGGAACCGTTCGCTGATCAGATCTATCGATTTCATAAAGAGATTCCATTAGAAAAGGCCGTACTCCTTATGCAGTACGGGAGCCTGGTGGGGAAAAATAGTTCACGGTTTGTAGAGGAATGGTTACATAAATTACTGGTACCAGAGAGCTCTCTCTTTTCATTGAGTCAGGCATTGTTCTCAAAACAGTCACGCAGCTTTTTTCGCCAATGGAAGCAGGTGGGGCACACGTACGGCGCACCGTTCTGGATTGCATTCTGGGCAGAGCAACTGTGGCAAGCGTATGCGTATGTTCGTTTGCAAAAAGTGGGCAAAGGAGTGGAAGCCAATAGGGTAGCCTACCGGTTGCCGTTTTCATTTAAGAATCGTGATTGGCGCTCCCACTCATTGGCTGCATTACAGCAAGCACATCATCAGCTCTATGAGATGGATTTCCATATAAAGAATGGTGGCAGCGACGTGGCACTCGAGCTTTTTTTTACGAACGTGCTGCAGGGAAATTTTTAATCTATTTCAGGAGCCGTTCAGGCTGGATGATCCCTCCGGAGATGATCATTGCCATCGCTTCCTGGCGGGTGAGATCCACTTCCTTGAAATCCTTTTCGGGCAGGATGATAAAGTAGCCGCTGGTGGGATTTGGCGTGGTAGGGATAAAGACGTTATAGAATTTGCCTTCGTTAGGGGCGATGCTGGCAGGAAGTTCGCTGGTTAAGAAACCGAGGCTGTAAATGCCGGTACGGGGGAACTCTACGAGGACCACTTTCTTGAATGAGATCTTATCTTGAATACTGAATGCATGAATCAGTTGTTTGATTCCTGAGTAGATGGGGCGTACGAGGGGTACCTTAAAAAGAATCTCTTCAAACTGGAGCATAAACCGTTTGAGGAATAACGCTCTAATGACGATGCCGATTGCCAAAATGCCGAGAATGAGAAGAAAGAGCTGGTTGGCAATTGCTTTATAGTGGATGGCTGCCAAAAAGCCGATTGGATCGCCGATAAAATCTTGGATTGGTTTAAGCCAGTTAATCACCAGCTTAAATGAGAGCATGAAAACGCCTATGGTGAATGTAAACGGCAAGATGGTAATTATGCCGTTAAGAAAGGCGACTTTTAAAAATTTAATGATTCGTTCTGACGGTTCTTGTTTTTGTGCCATATGATTTCCCCTACGGTAACTCTTTTTGCAACGTGTTGGCGAGTGATCTGCTGATGCGTTGAGCGGTTTGTTGTTCCGTGTCCTCAACCATAACACGAAGTAGATTTTCTGTTCCAGAATACCGTACCACAAGCCGTCCTGTATTCAGTTGTGCCTCATAATCAGCAATAATGGCGGCAATTGAAGGATCTTGAAGATCCCTTTTTTGGCCAACGGGTACATTCACGAGTATTTGGGGGTAATGAGTGAACGTATTAAGATTCCAATTGTCTGTTTGGCTGATGATTTCGATGATGCGCAATGCGGTTACGATACTATCGGCGGTGGGCAAATAATCGTTCAAAATAATGTGGCCCGACTGTTCTCCGCCAAGAAGGCCATTGTGCTGTTGCAGGTAGTCAGCAATATATTTATCTCCTACCGGTGTGCGCACGAGCTGTTTCTCCTGAGTGCGCAAAAAGAGATCGAGGCCATGATTGCTCATAATAGTGCCGACTATTGTTTTCTCTTGCTGATACGCGGGGTGGCTAGTTAAAAGCGCAAGCATATCATCCCCATTCTTTACGGTTCCTTGTTTGGTAATGGCCATTACTCGATCCCCGTCGCCATCAAAGGCAAACCCAATATCGGCATGTTCTTTAAGCATGAGGTTCTGTAATTTGTTTACGTGAAGAGCACCGCACTGATCGTTGATGTTGGTGCCATTAGGTGTGTTGTGTATAGCAATCACTTCTGCTCCTACTGCGCGAAATAGTGCTGGTGCCACGAATGAGGTGGCCCCGTGGGCGCAATCGAGGATCACTTTTTTGTGAGCAAGGAGATCGGAAGGAAACCTATTGCTTACATCCCGTATATATTCTTGATGAGCATTTTCATACAAGTTTAGTGCGCCAAATTCACGGTAGGAAGGGAGTGTTTGTTCGTGATACCACGTTGATATGGTTTCTTCGTCCTCTTGGCTTATTTTTCCCGTTATTCGATCAATAATCTTTATACCGTTGTCTTGGTAGGCGTTATGAGAAGCTGAAATAACGATGCCTAGATGCAGATCTGCTCGTTGTTGCAAAAGGTTGCACACAGCAGGGGTAGGCAACACGCGAGCATACTCCACGGTGATAGGTGCAAGAAGAAGGCCACTCATGAGTGTGGAGCTCATCCACTCGCCCGAAATTCGGCTATCATGGGCAAGAATAATGCGTAGAGGGGAACCATATTTTTTTGTGGCCCAGCAGGCAATGGCATACCCAAGGCGGGGTATGTTGGTGTGGGTAAGTGGGCCCGAACCCACGGTGGTGCGAATGCCATCGGTGCCGAAAAGGTTATTCCCCATTTTTATTTCCTAACTTGTCTCGTGTGTTGATAGTTCTACGGTGGGATTTGAGGGAGAATGTTGGACGAGCTTGATACCGGTTGTTGTTGGGAGCATAAGCTCTCTTTCGGTGATCGTTATCGGTTGCTTTCCGTTGCGTAAACAAGACGCATCGAGATGAACCGCAAGATGTTCCTGATGTAATGCGCGGATATCAGCACGTTTACCGGCAAGCGTGATTGAGATCGATTCAGGAGCATCAACGATGTGGGTACTGGCTGGCATATTGTAAAAGCAGAGTGGTACTGAAAGGGTTACCACGCTGGCATGGGAACCACCAAAAATATACCAAAAGGTGTATCCGATAACGAGTGCAATGCCTTTAAGGAGATTGCTGTGTCGATTTTTTTGAGGAGGGGGATTGTTCATGAGGTAATCCTTTTTCCATGGTCGTGGTCGGTTGGTTTATTTGTTTTCTGATGATCTGTCCTACTTGTTCTACGGTAAGATCATGTGTAACGGTGCCATTGAAGGCAAGAGTGTATGATTGGGTTTTTGCGTTACTTTTCATAATGAGCGAATCAGTTTTAGTGGTATAGGCAATGGCATCATCAACCCATTCGTTGGTATCAGTGTAGGAATTTGGATGCCAACTTGCTTTCCAGGAAGCTCGAATACCTTGTACGGTGCCATCAGTTTTTATCCACAACATTTGTTGAGCGTCACACAGGCCATTTTCGGTGAACAAGTTGAGTGTGTCATCAGTAACGAGACTGTTGATGCGGTACTGTATTTTGAGAAAACCAGAAAGTGCATCGCTGTGCTCAATAAGTATGAGAAGACTTTTATTATCATGTAATGCTTTTAACGAATTGCGCATAATGCATGAAAGCCAATCTTGGGGAATAGTTGCGGTGGAGGTGATATTTTTGAGCGCGATCATATTGCGTTGGAGTGTATCTTGGTGCATGAACATAAATAGCATGATGATAGCGGGAGAAAAGAGAAAGAGGCAGTACGTGATAGTGGAAAGATGGAGTGCGTGTGCGGTAAAGGTGAGCGCGCAGTATCCATAAAAATAGGGAAGCAATCGTTTTTCTCGATCTCTTTTTAACCACATGATCAAATAATAAAAAGCGGTGGAAAAGAACAGTATTTCAACGGCGTCACGCCACGTAAGAAAGATAATTTGGTTCATAAGATATGCATACAAGCTCATAGGGCTCCTTTCATGCTAAGAGATATAGTATGAGGGTACAGTAAGAATGGCCTATCTGCAATGGTATTGGGCATTTCTTATTTCTTTAATTTGCGTTACAGTATGAGAATTGGCTCCTATATTTTGATAGCAAAAGGGTAAATATGGCACAGGAAACAGTGGTATTAACTGGTGATCGGCCCACAGGGCCGCTGCATATCGGGCATTATGTGGGCTCTCTTGCCAATCGGCTTGCATTGCAAAATAAATATAAACAATACGTGATGATTGCCGATGTGCAGGCCTTAACGGATAATTTTGAACATCCGGATAAGGTGCGTAAAAATGTGTTGCAGGTTGGTTTGGATTATTTAGCGGTGGGGCTTGATCCAGAGAAAACTACCATTTTCATTCAGTCCATGATTCCCCAGATTGCCGAGCTGACGATGTTTTATCTGAATCTTGTTACGGTGAGCCGATTAGAGCGAAATCCTACGGTCAAAACGGAAATTAAGCAGCGAGGGTTTGAGAAAAGTCTGCCTGCTGGTTTCTTGATGTACCCGGTGAGCCAAGCCGCTGATATTACGGTGGTGAAAGGAACGCTGGTGCCGGTGGGGGAGGATCAGCTTCCGATGATTGAGCAGACGAATGAAATTGTGCGTAGCTTTAATCGCATCTATAAAACAAATGTGCTTCCAGAGGCAAAAGCGCTTATTGCTAAAACGTCCCGTTTGCCCGGTACAGATGGTTCGGCTAAAATGTCTAAATCGGAAGGTAACGCTATCTTCCTTTCCGATTCTCCCGATGAGGTGAAGAAAAAGGTGATGAGCATGTATACCGACCCAAACCATCTTCGTGTTGAGGATCCTGGTTGTGTGGAAGGCAATGTGGTGTTTACGTATCTTGATCTGTTTGATCCTGATCAGAAAGAGGTTGCGGCACTTAAAGAGCGGTACCAGAGTGGGGGGTTGGGTGATGTATTGTTAAAAAAACGATTGATCGATGTAATGGAAGCGTTTATTTCTCCGATTCGCACTCGCCGTCAAGAGCTGGAAAAAGATCCGAACTATGTGATGAATGTACTGCTTGATGGGACAAAAAAAACGTTACATGTGGCTGAGCAGACGATGTATGATGTGCGTAGAGTGATGAAATTAGATTATACATAGCAGAGATGTCTGGTGGGTCTATTTCCCCAACGCGCTAGGGTGGTGGGAGATCGTGCCTTTCTTACAAATCTTCGAACCCCCTTTTTTTTTGATGATTCAGGTTGTTTGGGTGGTTTGATCACGATTTTACGTGGCCGTTTTGTGTCTACCCATTCCTTAATTGTTCGCCAGATTACCTCTTCGCTTTCTCGTTTGTTGATGATCTGTTGAGCGAGTCCGCTATACTGAATCGCTTCATGTTGAAACCAGGCAAAGTTTAATGTTTCCGTGTAGTTACATTGCGCAGGATTGTAGGAGTCGTAGCTGCTATCCGGTATGCAAGCGGCAGAAAGAATGATTGGTTTTGTAGGATCTTTTTTATCTTTAAATACGCGTACTACTGGTTGATTAATAGCTGTATAATCGATGACAGGAAACTGCTTTAATCGATGTTTTTGTTGTTCAGCATAGAGAACCGATGCCCGCAGATGCTCCCCCGCCACTCCATTACGGTCGCTATCGCACATGATGATAATGTCGAGGGCTCGTTGAGGTTGTAAAAGGGGAACTGAAGCAAAGTTATGCGTGATCACCTTATAACCGTTTACCGTGAATAGTACTTGGCCTCCATCGGAAAGCTGGAGCGTTTTTTCGTTTGCGTAGGGGGCAAACGGTAATTTGTAGGTGGGGTTGGCAATACGTGCAGCACCAAATTTATACTGCTCAAGTTCAGAAAGTAGTTGTCCGGTGCTCGTTTCTCGCTTAATCTCCCATAGGTATGCAAGAATCTCCTTGATAATCCTGAACTTCCTTAGTGTAAGAAGGTAGGGGAAAAATGATACGAGTCTGTCGATCACCTCTGGTACTGCAGAAACAAAACTGTAGGCAAATCCTGAGCCGGATATGCCAAGGATGTAGCTGAGTGATTGTTCGGGATCGGTATCGGTCGATCGGCCTCGTTTGAATCTTCTGCCAAAACTCCAGATAGGGATGTAGGCTTGATAATTGTGGCTGCCAAATTCATAGGGAGTGAACTCAAACCAAGTTGCGCCATCAACGGGTTGTTCATTGCACGCGAATATGGGCAAGGGAAATGCTCCTCGATCAACAATCTGCTGAAGATCAGAAAGTTTGTGTTGAAAGAATCGTTTGCCATGATAGCCGCTCAAAAGGGGATTGGAAATGGTAAAGCCGAAATAATCAACGAGAGCCACCGATTGGCCATAGAGTTTTTTAGTGATAATGATTTTCATAAAACGCAGAAGATCTCGTTTTGAGTTGCTAGCAAATGTTTTTCTGAGTGCTTCTTTGATTTCCCCGTCGCGATCATCAATAGTGACTTTGGGAATAAACTGCTCAGTAAATTGATCAATAGACTGTTGATTGGATAGTATCCAGGGAGCAAGAGCCCAGCTTGAACCGGAAAGGCTGGAAACGTAGGTTGCGGTATCGATCAGACCGATCTGATTGAGCCCTCGCAGATATCCGATAGTTGCAAACATAGCGCGATACCCCCCTCCCGAAAAGCAGATGCCTATCGTAGGGACTTCTTGTTCAGAAAGAGAGTTATATTCTTCTCCATACCGTTTACTCAGCTCCGCTTGCATAAACCTGCGCGCTCTTGTTTTACGGTCGCTCACGAAAATCGCTTCTTCGGGGGCGAGCTCTCTGCCACGCCGTACTATGGCAACCTGATGAGAATGCGCATCCTTTGGTTTGAACTGTGCGAGTAGTTTTTCCTTTAGCCGTTGTATGGCACTGCTGATACTGAAAAATCTCGTTATATTCTCCTGTGCAGTAATACGGTGGAGCGGCGCAAGGAAAAGATTCAGTGTGAAAAGGATAAGCAATGGTGTGGCGCGAACCCTGAGTTTATTCATGTTTTTGTCCCCGCATGGAGCCTGTCGATGATTTTTCGACAAGCCCATATCCCATAATTGTTACATACTGTGCAAGATAGCACGAGTGGCACGAGCAGTGAAAATTCTATGAGAAATGTGTGAGGGGAGGTGCGTAATAAAACGGGTTTGGTTTAGCGGGCATGAGGTGTGCGGGTGCGTTGGCGATAGCTATTTCTTTTTTCTCTTGAAGATACTCTTCTTTTTTACTGGATTAGCAGCCGTTTTCTTTTTCTTGAGTGGTTTCTTTGTTCTTTTCTTGATGATGCCCTTCTTTTTTATCGGTTTGGCTGCTTTTGTTTTTTTCTCTTTCTTCTCCCCCTTTTTCTTACTGCCACGCTTGGTATCTACCCACCACTTTATTGCGTCCCAAATGGCATCGGCGCTTTCCTTTTTTGTGATGATATGTTTGGCAAGGCCGCTATGGCGTGTTGCTTCGCCGGGAAGCCATGCAAAATTGAGTGTTTCAGTAAAATCCTCATTAGCTGGATTGTATCCGCCAGAATATCCCTTGTCGGGGACGGTGGTTGCAACAATGGTTACTGGTTTTGCCAAACTTTTCTCATCTTTAAATACAGAAACCTCTGGTTTATCAAGCTGTTCATAATCGATTTTCGGGAACTGTTTTAAGCGTCCCTTTTGGCGTTTTGCGTGCATAACCGAAGCGAGAAGATGTTTTCCTTTCACTCCTTCTCTATCGCTATCGCACATAATGATGATATCTACATTCCTTTGTGGATCTAAAAGAGGGACTGAGGCGAAATTGTGTACGATCACGTCTCTACTTGGCAGGGAGAAGACCACCTGGCCACCATCAGAAAGTTGCAATTTTTTCTGTGTGCTGTATCGGGCGCCTCCCAATTTGTAGGTAGGATTTTCTATGCGTGCGGCTCCAAATTTAACTTGCTGTGCTCGCGAAAGGGCTTTGCCGGGAGCAGTTTCGCCTTTCAGGCGTTTTAGTTTATCTAAAATAGATTGGATTACTTTTATTTTTTTTAGTTTCGAAAAGTGAGGCAATATATCAGAAAGAGCATCCATAACTTCTGGCATTGCCGACATAAGGCTGTAGGCAAATCCAGAGCCGCATATTCCCAGTATGTAAGAAAGGGGTTGTTCTGGATCATGATCAATTGATTTTCCGCCCTCAAACTTTCTTCCAAAACTCCATGAGGGTATATAGGCCTGGTAGGTTTGGCTGCCAAATTCATATGGGGTGAATTCAAACCATATTGCTCCTCCCACGGGCCGTTCGTTGCAAACAAAAATAGGGAAGGGGAACTGTGCGCGCGATACACCGCGTTGTAGTTGTGAAAGCGTATGTTGGAAGAATGGTTTGCCCTGATATCCCCGAAGGAGCGGGTTGCCAACCGTAAATCCGAAATAATCTACTAATGCTACCGATTGTCCGTACATTTTTTTGGCAAGAACTATTTTCAGAAATTCGAGCAAATCTTTTTTAGAATTGCTCGCAAATGTTTTTTTAAGGGCTTCTTTGACGCTTCCTCCACGTGATGCCACCGTTACCTTATTAACGAATCCTGGTGCAAATCGATTAATGGAAGCTTGATTGGAAGTGATCCAAGGAGCAAGCGCCCAGGTGGATCCTGATAGGCCCGCGACATACGTTGAGGCCGGGAGGACTTTGATAGCATCAAGCCCCTGTAGGTATCCAATGGTTGCAAACATTGCGCGGTATCCGCCTCCGGTAAAGCAGAGCCCTATCGTTGGCACTTCGTGCGCCTTGAGCGAACTGTATTCCTTGCCGTATCGTTTGCCAAGTTCAGCACCAAGCACTCTTCGTGCTTTCGATTTTCGTATACCAGTAAACTGTGCTTCCTTTGGCGCAATGGCATTTCCTCGGCGAACAGTGGCGACCGATTTGGAATGGGAGTCGGTGAGTTTGAACGTGCCATTAGCTATCTCAACGATGCGTTTATATAGCTTTGCATAGTTCTTGAAAAAGTCGGGCATTTTAACTTTTTCTTTTATTTTTTTTCCCAATTCTTTGATTTTATCAATGATTTTTTTCTGTATGACCCATTGTATGGTATTGTAGCCAACATACTTTTTGCCATTCCAGGCCAGATAAAATTTTGATCCACTGACTTTGCCGATTGCGACGCGGGGAATTTTTTTATACGCACCTACCGATAGGGATCCCTTTAAGGCATTTTTATTGGTAGAGAAAAGGAGCTTTCTGTTCCATAGCGCTTTACGTCCAGGGCGTGCGATACCTTTCTTACTTGCGGGCGAAATACTGTATGGTCCTCCAACGCGTGTAATCGTTTTTCGTTTCTTTCGATACGTGGCAACGTGCAATACTTTATCCACTGTCTCATTGTGGACGGTTATAGTATCAGCGTTGCTTATAAAAACGGTGAAAAGAGTGGTGAGCGCGAGAACTGTTTTTGATTGAATGGTTAGCTTCATCTATTTCTACTCCCAATGAGAATGTTTTTTATCACCATAGTAAAAAATGATATAGCGTACAAGAGCCCTTTTGTTTCTTGTCATGAATGAAACATTGCATCTATCTCCACAGGAACGCTATGATCTGTATACGAAAAAAGTAAAAAACATGGGAGAAACAATGCGTAACAAAAAGTTATTCCTCGGATTGGGTATTGGAGTGGGAATCGCGGTGATACTTTTCACCGTTATATTTAGTTTTATGTATCGATCTAAGTCGCTCACGACCGAGGTAATTTCTGATGACGTGCAAAAGCTGGTGACGATCTTTGATGATATTAACAAACAATGTGGGATCATTAGCTTTGATTATCAGCAGAACCCAATTAATTTTTTGAACGTGGGAGCTTTCAAAAGCTCTGAACTGGGGCCGATGAATTTGAAGTATGCCGATAAATGGCAGGGGCCCTACGTGGATGACAATCCAAGTGTGCAAGGGAAAGAGTATATGGTGGTGCGCACGAAAAAAGGGTATTTCATCACGCCAGGCAAAGGGGTGAAACTTCCGAATGGAAAGGTGATTGGAGAGGGTATTATCTTGAATGAGGATGCAGATATTGAAGCGATGATGCGCAATCCGAATAAGCTGCTTTTCAAAAATAAGGCGTTTGCTGCTCCGTTGAATCTTTCGAAAAAGGTTTCAGACTAAAGAGTCGTCAAAAAGCGTGAAACAATTTTCTTCGTGCCGCTTTTGAATTTAACGGTTACCACGGTGTTACTCGATTTTTTCTCCACCTTTTGAATCAATCCCATACCGTATATTTTATGCTTGACCGGTTGACTTTTTTTCCAGGTGCTTCCTGGGGAGGTGCGAGTTTTTGGTTGTTTAATTTTGTCTTTGATGAGCGTGGCAAACTGCCGTTGGGTGCGAGAGAATGATGACAGAGGATTATCGTGTTTGAGCCCGATCCAATCAGCAAAATATTGTCGGAACCGTGCGCCATTCCAGTAGTTACAATCCTCCATAGCGATATACTTCTTTGGTAGTTCATCAAGAAATTGCGAGGGAAGTTGATCGCTCATCTGTCCATACGTGTATCTAAATTTTGCGTTAGTGAGTAGGAGTCGCTCCTTGGCTCGCGTGATTCCCACATAAAAAAGGCGTCGCTCTTCTTCTAGTGCCTTATCATTATCGTCATCATAGAGGGCGCGGGAGGTGGGCAGAATTCCTTCTTCTAAACCAATGAGTGCCACAATATCAAATTCGAGTCCTTTGGCAGCATGCAGTGTCATCAAAAGCACTTTCTGTTCTTCATCATCGGTGGCGGCCAGTTTTTCCTGCATGAGGGTAACTTCATCAAGGAAAAGGGAGATAGTGTCGACCTTTTGTACTTCAAAATGTTTCATGGCAGCGCCAAGCTCTTGTACGTTCTGGATGCGCGTTTGTGCGTCTTCCGGTTCGTATGTTTTTTTCAAGTAGGCGTTGTATGCCGTGCGTCCCACGATAAGATCAAGCGCGGTGCTTGGCTTTGTTTGTGCGGTGATCCCTTCAAATATTTTCAGAAACTGTTTGATGGCCAGTTTCTTGGAAGATGGCAGTGTTTCATGTAGATGCTCGCATCCGTCAAAAAAGGTCATGAATGGTTGCTGGGTAAGGCTCTCATAGAGTTGTTCTTCAAATTTTGTGCCAAATCCCCGCGCCGGAATATTGAGAATCCGAAAGAGGGTTGCTCGATCAAACGGATTGACTATCAAACGCAAATAGGCGAGCAGATCCTTGATCTCTTTTCGCTCATAAAACTGGATACCACCAACAATTTTATAGGGAACGGCATGTTTCAAAAATGCTTCTTCAATTGCGCGTGATTGGTTATGCGTGCGATACAAAACAGCAATTTGATGGTCTTTATGATGGGTGCGATGTACTGAGACGAGATGCGTGATTGCATCAGCTTCTTGATATTCAGAAACGCAGGTTAATAGGCGCACCCGATCCTGTGCCTTGCGTTCCGACCATAATTTTTTGGGATTACGCTGCTTGTTTTTCTTAATAATATGATTGGCAACGTGCAAGATAGGCTGCACGGAGCGATAATTTTGCTCAATTTTTATGATGGTGGTTTTTCCAAAATCTTTTTGAAAGTTGAGAATATTGGTTACTTGTGCCCCGCGCCAGGAGTAAATAGATTGATCCTCATCACCAACGGCGCAAATGGAATCGACGGCCAGTTTTTTATTGCGCAATGCCATCTGCTTTAAAAGCTCATGCTGCACCACGTTGGTGTCTTGATACTCATCTACGAGCAGGTGGGATACGGTGTCTTGAAACTCCTTTTTAAAGACTCTATTTTTTTTGAACAGCCCGACCGTTTTTAAAATAAGATCATCAAAGTCGAGGCATTTACTTGCTGTTTTTTCTTTTTCGTATGCCTCAAAAATGTCTGGCATGAGCGGATTATCAAATAGCTGCTCTGAAGGTTTTGAAAGAGATATGTTTTTATTTTTTACTTGGGATATGTGATACGCCGCTTGACGAGCAGCAATCTGCTTATGTAAATTGGCTCGTTTTAAAATATTGTGAATCATTTTCTTCTGATCGTCACCATCCAGAATTGAAAGAAAAGGAACATCAAGCAGATGGGCATTCTCTTTGAGCAGCCGAAGGCAGTAGGAATGAAACGTACCTACAAACGGAAGATTTCGGTCGGTGCCTATAAATTTAGCGATACGCTCTTTCATTTCAGTGGCAGCTTTATTTGTGAACGTGAGGGCAACGATAGCGGGTGCAGGGATATAATGCTCAAGCATGAGATGTGTGATGCGTGCGGTGATTACACGCGTTTTACCCGAACCAGCTCCAGCGATCACGAGCAGCGAACCCTTCGTATGGGTAACGGCTTCTTTTTGTTGTGCGTTAAGCGAAATAGATGATTTGTTCTGCATACTGCTCACCTAGAGTTGAAGAAGATTCTGTTCGTTCTAGTGTAGCGGGAAGGGGGAATTATTCAATATTTCGTATACTCTTTTTCTTCGATGAGCGTAGAGCCGGTGAGTATATTAATTTTACGTTTCAATACACAGCGTTGCTCATTGGTGTAATATACGCTGCGTGCCAGCTCAATAAATTCTTCATCAAAAAGCTGCTGCGCTTCTTTGGCGCGAATGCTGTCTTCGATATTCCACAACTGTTCATTAACGAACAACAGTTCTTTTTTTAACTGTGCAAGTTCATGGTTCATGCGGATATTCTGCTCCAGTGTATCAGTAAGCTCGCGCCATTCATTGAGGACGTTGTCTCGTTTTTGTGCATCAGTAACCCGTCTAATTTTTATTTCCAAAATGGTAAGTTTATCAAACAGTTCTCCGGTGGAGATCGGTACACGAACCAGTGTGCTTTCTATTTCTCCATAACTATGCATTCCGAACATGAGTAGGGAGAGTACTGTGGGGTGATAATAATTCAAAACGACTCCTTTTTTTAGTAACTATTTTTTGTGTAGCTCCTTTTCAAAAACGGTGTAAAGCTCATCCATCATTGTTTGCCAATCGAATGGATGGGGTTGTTTAAATATGCGCATGGTGGGATACCACGGTGAATCAGTTCGATTATGAAGCCATCGCCAATCGGTGACATAGGGCAATAGTAGCCAAACTTTTTTCCCTAATGCGCCTGCAATATGGGCGGTGGCGGTATCGGCACTAATAATCAGATCCATTTCCTGGATAACTGCTGCCGTGTCCACAAAACTACCATGTTCCACATCAAATGCTTCGTCAAAAACATGAAGATTAACTGAAGAAGGAACAGTGCGCAACTGATCTAATCCCTCTTTTTTTTGTAGGCTATAGAGGCTAATTCCTGGAGTGGATCCCAGCTTGTAAAACAGAGAAAGGGGAATGCCGCGTCGAGCGATGGGCAAACGAGATACATCATTATGGACGTCTGGTTGCCAGCAGATGCCAATTTTGAAATTGGTGTCCTGTGCAAGCTGTTCATGCCAATGTTGCACGCGGGCAGGATCGGGAAAAATGTAGGGAATGGTGCGAGGTATTGTTTTTTCAGTATCGGAAAAAATAGCGGGCAAACTCATTAACGTGGCGTATGCATCGTGACGTGGGGTGGGGCTGCGCAATGGAATGAGAAGATCGATATAGTGGCAGCGTGCAAGAAGGTGTACCAGTGATGGTTGAACTGCTACTACGACGTAGGCCCCTTGATCATGGAGTCGTTGGGCATAGCGGAGGAAATGAATAGTGTCTCCTATGCCCCCCTCTGGTACGAGTAATATGGTTTTTCCTGGTAGGGTATTATTGCGTAGCAGCTCTCGTAACGATTCGGCATACTTCCCCTGTTTTTTTAAATTCCATTCATGTTCTTTCCAGCCACGTTCAAAATCGCCCTGTTGGATGTATGAGAATGCGAGGCTTAAATGTGCCGGTTCATAGGTTGGTTGAATTGCGATTATTTGTTTATACAGTTCAATTGCAAGATCGAGCTCGCCGGCTAGTTTGAGTGTGTAGCCGCTATTATAAAGGACTGGAATCAGTGACGGCCGTTTTTCAAGGATTTGTTGATATGCGGCAAGAGACTCTTTAAATTTGCCCACACGGCAACAGAGGGTTCCTAGTGAGAACAGCCTATTGAAATCTTCTTCAATCCGCACCGAACGACTCATGAGTGCAATAGATTTTTCGTAGTTTTTTTCCTCGTCAAGATTAGCTAGAGCGCGTCCATAGTCGAAATACGCTTTTGCATCAGTAGGATTTTTGGCCAGAAGGGGTTCAAACTCCTCTTCAAGTTGTTTTTGTTCAAAAGAGGTTTGGGCACAAACTGATGTGCTCAGAAGGGTAAGTAGGACAAATGTTCCTATTTTCATGCGATATCCTGAATCATCTCTTGCATGAGTTTGTGCACTTTATATAGTTGATGTGCTTTTTTCAATTCGCGTAGAAATGCTTCGGTATTATTGGGATCTATATCTTTTATGGCCTCTGCTCGAAGCTTGAGCAAAGCTTTGAAGGTATCACTATGCTGGGTGGGTGCCGGTGTGTTTGTTGTGGTAACCGGTTCACGGTGAATTTCACTATCTTTATTATTGAGAAAGATTTGTAGTTCTTCTTTTACCGTTTGGATGACGGAGTTCCAATCACCTGTTTTTGGTTGTCGAAAGAGGCGCACATTTTTTGGATACCAGGGAGTATCTGAACGTTTGAGCATCCAACGCCAGTCAGCGGGCTCTGGTAAGATTATCCAGGTTGGCGTGCCAATGGCTCCTGCAAGGTGCGCAATAGATGTATCTACCGTAATCACCAGATCAAGATTTTTGATGATGGCAGCGGTATCCATAAATCTGCCATTGGTGGTATCAAACGTATCATCAAAACGACGGAGATCAAAGCGAGGAGAGATGCGCTTAAGCTGATCGGTTCCGGTCTCTTTTTGGAGACAATAGATGCTTATTCCTTCCAGTCCGGATAGTGGTGCCAGTTTATGTACCGGTAATGATTTGGAAGCAACTGCTGCTCGTAAAACGGCGGTACTGTATTTACTATTTCCTTGGAAGCAGATCCCCACTTTAAGATTATTGTCGTGAGCTAATACCTGTTTCCAATGTTCTACGAGTCCGTCATCGGGGAAAATGTAGGGAATACGTGTGGGAATAGTTTTTTCTTCCGTTTTGAATAGAAGAGGCAAACTCATGAGTGGGATATGAACATCAAACGAGGTAGGGATATCCGAAAGGGTGACTACGCGATCGATGTAGGGGCAACAGCGAGAGATGATGGTGTGCAGTGGTCGTTGTGCAGCAAATATGATGGTGGTGTTGTATTGTTCCTTTACCTCGCGTACATAGCGAATAAATTGAAACGTGTCCCCAAGACCTTGTTCTGCATGAATCAGCAATGTTTTTCCTGCCAGTGGTGATCCATCCCATTGTGGTTTTGAAAAATTGCGAGGAGAAAGTTGTGCATTCCGCTTCCAGCGATATTCATACTCTGGCCATCCTTGTTTGAAATCACCGATGGCTAGGTACGCAAGGCCGAGGCTAAAATGTGCTTCAGTATGGTTTGGATTGCGAGCGAGTGCTGCTTGATAGTAGGGCATTGCTTCAGTGATGCGCCCCAGTTTTTTGAGCGTGAAAGCGGTATTGTAGAGCATCACGGCGTCGTTTGGCCTTACCTTTAGTAGCTCAAGGTATAATGCAAGGGCCTGTTCATTGCGATTGCACGTTGTTAACGTGTTTGCGTATTCAAACGTAAGCACAACGTCATCTGGGCGTACTTTTAATGCGCGATCAAAATAAGGTAATGATTCGGGAAAGCGTTCTTGCTGACACAGGAGGCGTGCGGCGGTTAAACTCGCATCAACGAGGTTGTGATCCAAATTGGCCGCGTGTTGGAAATGAACCGTTGCTTCCTCAATGTTCCCTTTTCGTTGCAACAACGGAGCAAGTTGCTGATGTGCCTTTATGTAATCAAGCCTGAGAAGGATTGCATCTTTATACGCTTCAATGGCGTTATCGATATCTCCTTTTCGTTCGTAGGCGACGCCAAGATTAAACCAGAGTTGAGGGGATGATTGTTCTTTCTTGGTACCTCGGGTGAAATAATCAATGGCATCATCAATCTTGCCTTCATTGAGAGCGGTATTGCCCATATGAAAAAGCTGTTCAAGGCTGAGTTCTTGCGTGATGAGTGTATCTGCTTGTTCTAGCATGGCATTGAAATCAATCTGGCCATGTTCATCAACCGGTTTTATATCTTCTGCGTA
>SDBT01002600.1_pt1 | contig 31738 bp, 30 predicted proteins | sample 2277101 | NCBI WGS metagenome assembly SDBT01 (sample SAMN10404973, study PRJNA504765) | marine sediment metagenome | isolation source: marine sediment core GS10_PC15, 103 cmbsf | place: Arctic Ocean: Southern Knipovich Ridge | collected 2010 | reverse complement strand
CTCATCTGTCATGCGGTAGACCATGCTTCTTTTATTAGGGTATATTTCGGCCGCCTGCCACTCGTGTTTTCGAACACTTGAAGCGGTTCCAACATTTACCCCACGGGCTGTAAGTTCAATAACCAGCTCGGCAGCATTAAATAAAAAAACGTAATTGATCAGCCAGGATCGACATCTTTGGTTGTTTTCGCTAAATTAGGATTGTTCAACTAATTCTATCGCTTCGATGATCTTTCGATACCCGGTGCAGCGGCAGAGATTGCCGGCAACGGCCCGTTTAATTTCCTCTTCTTCTGGATTGGATTTCTCTTCTACCAGGGTGACAGCGGACATGATAAAACCCGGGGTACAGTATCCACATTGAATTGCCCCATGATCTACAAATGATTGCTGCATGGGGTGTAAATGATCCATATCACCAATACCCTCAATAGTTTGTATATCCGCTCCATGAGCCCTGGGGGCAGGAACCAGGCAGCTCATGACCGCTTTTCCATCCAGGATCACGGTGCAGGCCCCACATTCCCCTTCCGCGCAGCCTTCCTTGCTGCCCAGGAGCAGCAGATCTTCCCGGAGCAAACGCAGCAGGGATTTGTGTCCCGCGCCATTTACCTGGTATTCCTTACCGTTAATCCTGGTCTGGATCGGAACATCTTTCCTATTATTGAATCGGGTCATTTCCGGAAGCACACCCGATTTGGAATCCTTCCTGGCAAGCAAAATCGGCATAGTAGGATATTTTCCACGTTCATTTCCCTCAATCAGGGTTTGTAAAAGACGTCCGGTTAGTACCTGGACCATCTTCCGGCGGTAATTGGCAGATCCCCGTATATCATCAATGGGCCTCGCATCTCCCATTGCCAGACGGGAAATCTCCAGAATTACATCACTTTCCAGTGTTTTACCTGCCAGGAATTTTTCAGCTTTTTGAGCGTGGATGACTGTGGGCGCCACTGAACCAAGGGTGATCATCGCTTCTTTCACGAGACTCTCTTTCAAGGTCAAGACAACAGCGACATTCACCACTGCAATAGCCTGGGCTTCTCTCAAACCAAGTTTCAGGAAACCGCCTTTTTGAGAAACAGGATCCAGGGCCGGGAAGCTGATATCCACCAGCATCTCATCTGGTTTAAGGACCGTCTTGCGGACACCTTTATAGAAATCCCTTAAATCCACCACCCGTTCTCCTGAGAGAGACTTGAGGGTAACCCGGGCGCCCAGCGCCATCAGGGGTGTGATGGTGTCATTGGCTGGAGAGGCAGTGATCAGATTCCCAGCGATCGTGCCCCGGTTCCTGATTTGGGGTGCGCCCACTTCCCAGCAGGCTTGGGCCAGAGGGAGGGCTTTTTCCACGATCAGGGAAGAAGCGACAACCTGGTTGTGGGTAACCAAAGGGCCAAGGTGGATCCAGCCATCATCATTCAGGTTGATCATGTCTCCTCCCTCCAGGCGGGAAATATCGATCAGGGTGGTGATATCGGGAAAATTCCCCGACTCCAAATCCAACATCAGGTCTGTCGCTCCGGCAATTAACATGGCTGTGGAGGATCGTTCTTTTAATAATTCCAGAACTTCTTGTTCATTTGTTGCCAATATATATTCCTCCGTCATCTTTTTCTCCATCAATTCTCTTTTTTGAACTCGGTTATTATTCTTTCCCTGCATGTAAAATCTTTAATAATTTTTCTGCTGTAATGGGAATTTCTTTCACACTGGCGCCGGTCGCATCCCGAATGGCATTAATTATTGCCGGCATGGGGATTACATTGGGAGGTTCTCCAATGCCTTTTGCGCCAAATGGACCTTTTGGATCTGGAACCTCAACAATGACAGATTGAACCTGAGAGATATCCATCGCCGTTGGAATGATATAAGTGGATATTGTGGGATTCTTGATTTTTCCATTTTCAATAATCAGTTCTTCAAACAATCCATATCCGATGCCCTGAGCCACGCCACCTTCAATCTAGCCCTCAACTCCCATAGGGTTGATAGCCTTACCTACATCATGGCAGGCAACATAATTAATAATTTTTTTCCTTTATCTGGATCCACTTCAACTTCAACCACATGGGTCCTAAACAGGAAAGATCCAGTAGGAGGATTGCCATAACCATCACCAGGTGCCGAATCAAAAGGTTTCATACAGATCCTGGAGCCCTTGCCAAGTAAAGGTCCACCCCTAACATAAAGGGAAATACCCGTCAGATCCTGGAAAGACAAACTGGTACCCGGATCATCTTTCAGGAACGCTGTCCCACTTTCCCATAAGAGATCCTCTTTTTGAGTATTGAAAACCAGCGATGCTAAATCAAGCAGCTCCGATCGGAGGTCTTCTGCTGCCAATCGGACCGCATTACCAGCGTCATAAATTGTTTTGCTTGCAAAAGTGCCAATGTCATAAGGTGAATTATCAGAATCCGGAGTAGCGATTTTGACCTTCTCTACAGGAATATCTAGTACCTCCGCTGCAATTTGGCATAGGGCGGTATGGGTACCCGTACCGATATCCATAGCAGCTGTCAATATTGTGATCGTGGTATCCTCAATCACTCGCAGAACTGCTGAAGTTCCCAACAGGCCGGATTCTCCCATGTGGTTGGCGATTCCAATCCCCTGGTTTGGTTTTAATTCACCTTTTCTTTGAATATAATTAGAAGCTTCAAGAGTCGCATCCATCGTTTCCTGGATGCTGACACTGTGCAGCGGTTGCCCGGTGATGGTAGGATTACCTTCACGGGCAAGGTTTGATAACCGGAATTCTGCCGGATTCATACCAATTTCCCCTGCCAGAAGAGCCAGGTGGCTTTCCATGGCATATCCAATCTGCAATCCTCCATAACCTCGCATACAGCCCCAATCAGGATTATTCGTATAAACAGTCCTTGCTCGCCCGGTGCAGTTTTTTATCTGATATGGTCCCATACTGAATCCCAGAGCAACAACAGATGCTCCCAGGGTATCATCATCCGGCACACCAATAAAAACCCTTATCCCAGCTAATATCATACTTTTCCACTAAATCTTTAATGGTTTGATTGATATAGTGACGATCCCATTCCTGCTCCTCGCCAACCGGGCCGGTTTCGGTTTTATTCAAGACCGAAGCTACCAATTCCGGATCTACTTTTGGTGCCTTTACCATGATTAACCTCCTCGATCATCATTTCTGTTTATTAATTTCCTTTAGAACCCGTTCCGGTGTCATGGGAATCCTGGTCATGCGAATTCCGCTTGCATCTGCAACGGCATTGGCAATCGCTGGTGCAACTGGAACCAGGGTTGGTTCACCAATTCCAATTGCCCCGTTGGGCGCACTGGGCTGAGGAACCTCCACAATTATCGGGACTATTTCAGGTATGTCCACGGAGATAGGCGCAATATAAGTTGACAGGGAATCATTCAAAAGAAAACCATCCCTTTGTTGAAGTTCTTCTGTGAGCGCATATCCTATTCCCTGCGCAACACCTCCATCAATTTGACCTTCAATTGCTTGAACGTTGATAGCTTTGCCAACGTCATGGGCAGCCCAGATTTTTTCAACTTTTATCTGTCCGGTTCCAATATCTACCAGGACCTGAGCGATATGTGTGGCATAAGCAAATATAGAATGGGCATGGGAAAAATTAAGTTTATATTTTGGCTCCGGGGGATGCCACATTTCAGTGAAACCTTCAACTCTTAATTGAATATTCTGCCACCAGGCCTGGGCAGCCAATGAGGGTAAATCTATTTGATGTTCGGGATTATCCTTGGCCCAAACCTTATTATCTTGATACACCAATTCATCCGGGGCTGCTTCAAGAAGCTTCGTGGCCAACTCCGCAAGGTTATCCTTAATCTGCTTTGTTGCCCGGAGGATGGCGTTGCCCATCATATATGTGCTGCGCGAGGCTGAAGTTGTCCCGGCTGCAGGCACTGTATCTGTATCCGCCATTATCACTTTGATCTGATCGATCGGGACGCCCAAATCCTCACTGATAATCATTTTCTGGGCTGTAATTGCCCCCTGGCCTAATTCAGCAGATCCGGTATACAAGATCACCGAACCGTCCGGTGTCATTTCTACAGTCACCCCACTATGATCTACAACACCTTTGCCCATCCCCATGCCATGCCAGATGGTTGCCAAGCCAATCCCCCTGCGCAAGTTAGGCGCTGGTTCTCGCTCCAACCATTGCTCTCGTTCAGACCAGTTGGCAGCCTGGACTGCCGCCTGAATTGTTTCTTTTAACCCAATCTCATCATAAATAAATGCTCCAGAAGGCATTAGAGTTCCTTTTTCCATGCCATTCTTTAACCGGAATTCAACAGGGTCCAACCCTAGCTCCTCTGCGAGTAGATCAATATTCTGCTCAAATGCCCAGGCAACCTCCGGAGTGCCAAATCCCCGCATGCCTCCCGCGATCAGGTTATTGGTTGCGACTGCATAGGCATCTATCTGGGCGTGAGGTATTTTATATGGTCCACTGATAAGCTCCGCAGTTCCTCCAATGACGGCAGGAAAAATATTGGCATACGGACCAGAATCCCCAATAATCTTGGCCCGAATGGCCGTTAGTGTGCCATCCTTTTTCGCCCCGGTTTCCAGTCGGATATGGATTGCCCCTCTTTTTTGATGGGTAAATAAGGATTCCTGACGAGTACGAACAAACTTTACTGGCCTTTTAGCTTTCATTGCCAGGACAGCAGTTTGAATTTGAACGTGCATTTCCTCTTTCCCGCCAAAACCACCACCAACATAAGGGTATATGACCCGGACGCGATTGATGGGAAGGCCAAGTGCCTCAGCAACCTGGTTGCGGTCACCATGTGGATCCTGGCCAGAAATATACATCAGTAGGTTTTGTCCATCCCAATTAGCGACCACACTTTCGGTTTCAAGAAAGAGCGCCTCTATACATTGGGTCTGGTAGTTCCTTTTGATGACACAATCGGCGTCTTCCAACCCTCTCTTTATATCTCCATGGGTCACAGATTCATGGGAAAGGATATTGGATTCAATATCGTTCCGGGCGAGGATACCCTTAGATTCAAATGCCTGGATTGGATCATATACTCCCTGAACAGGTTCATATTCAACTTTAATCAGATTTACGGCTTGTTCAGCTATTTCCTTGGTTTCTGCAGCTACCAGGGCAACAATATCGCCAATATAAAATACTTCATCCATGGCGAAGATCTGTTGATCCTTGATCAGGATCCCGTAATGGGTCTTGTCCGGCAGATCATGATAGGTAACCACTGCCCCCACACCGGTCAGGGCCTCCGCGGCGGATGTATCCAGTATATTGATCCGGGCCCGGGGAAATTCCGGGTACAGCGCCCTGGCTACCAGCATACCGGGCAGATTGATATCGGAGGTAAATTCACAGCTTCCGGTCACTTTTAACTCAACACCAGCTGTAGGAACTGCTTTCACAGAGCACTCCTTAATAGTTAATATATTGCCAACCGCTTGAGCAAACCAGCTCGAGCATTTTTGAATTCCGAAACTAAATCTTCTTCATCCAGGAAGAGGATCTTTTTATCCTTCATCAGAACCTTGCCATTAACAATTGTTGTGACGACATCTTCTTCCCTGGCAAAATTCACCAGTAATGACGGTAGGTTTATTGTAGGCACCGTCATCCGCGGATCATCAAGATCTACAATGATATGGGCCGCTTTTTTGCCAATCTCCAGACTCCCGATCTGTTCCGGCTCCCCGAAGGCATAAGCCCCATTCTTCGTGGCCATCTGGATAATTTCTTCAGGGGAGAGTATCTCCGGATTCAAATTATTGGCTTTCTGTAAATTTGCGGTCCACATCAATACATCCACCATTTCCTGGCCGCAGCTGACAGCCTGGCCATCAGTACCAAGGGCGACTCTAACGCCATTCTGCCTTAGTTTTTCTACCGGACAAATACCTGTCCCGATGAACATATAACTGACCGGGTTATGGACAACCACTGCCCCGCTTTGGGAAATCAACGCCATCTCATCCTCGTTTATCCAGATGCCATGTGCTATCTGGGTTATTGACCCAGGACCCCTATCTTATCTAACCAGGGTATCTGCCGCATCCCATTCCTCTTCAAACAGAGCTCATTCTCTTCCCGGGCTTCCGTGGTATGGATATGGATGCCCAGATCATTGTCGTGGGCGGATTGGACAACCTTCTCCAATGTCTCTCCGGTTGTGCTCCAGACCACACTGGGACTGAAGTCAATTGAAAGTGTCTCATTTCCCTTACACCAGCTTTCATTTTACTCCAATGTGCTGTCAATCACCTGCTCACCAGTTTCCATCAGGGCATCCGGGTACCCTGTATCCGAGTATCCCCGGGCCATTTTGTAGCGGATGCCGCTACCTTTCGCAGCTCTGAATACAGCTTCAAACCCTTCCAGAGGCTGATAAACAGTAAAATCATCCGTTACTGCCGTTGATCCTCCCCGGATATTTTCGACGATACCCATTTGCACGGCCAAAAATATCTCTTCCGGCCGCATGTTTTCATAGATAGGAAAAGCAACTTCTTCCAGCCAAGGAATTAATGGGCGGTTACCTGATAAACCTCTGATTAATGTCTGGAATAAATGTACGTGGGAATTGATCAGCCCTGGCATAACGATCTGCCCGGTTGCATCAATCACCTCAGATGCCTGGCTGCGGATCGAATCCGGGACATCACCAGCTGCAACACTTACGATCAGATCATCCTCAATGAAAAGATAACCATTGGAAAATTGATCATTACTGATATTCACAGTCAGGACAAAACCATTTTCGATCAGCAAACCTGGCATTTAAATTACCTCAAATATCTTTAATAGCGGTAAGGAACACCCCAGCTCTTCAATTCAGCTTTGACCTCTTCAAACTTGGCCAGCCATTCTTCCTTAACTTTCAGTTTCGGAATGTCATACAGTTCCTGTAAGGATTTTCCTTTGGGTGGATTACCCAATGTTGGTTCGTATTTCTCCAGGCACTTAACGACTATCTCATTGGCCTGTTTACGGGTCATCCCGGTCACTGCCCGGCTGGTTTCACCCAGCATGCGCAGTTCAATGCCGGAAATCATGTCCACATCATCCCCACCAGTGATTCCACTAGGTCCGGGGCCGGTATGCTGACCGCTGCTGACCGCAACGACAGCATTGGCGGCGGCTTCCCAGAGAACTTCATAGGTTCCAGCCCGAGCATCCAGGAATACATTCTGGCCGATCGGGAAGCGGCAATTTCGCGAGAATGCCTGGCCGATAATGCTTTCAATCCATAAAGTTTGCCGGTGGGTTGTGGCACCATTCTTTAAACTCATATGCACAGGGTGATTGACCACGATGGTGGAGCTGTGGCTAATTGCGCCCAAGAAAGTTTCAGCTGCGCCACAAATAGCAGCACCTTCTGCCCCACCTGCCCACCCCCCGATCATTGGAGCCAGTAAAGTAGCTACATGTACACCATTTTCAACTGCTGCTACGGCTCGGATCAGGCGGTCATAATCAGATTTCAATTCAGTTAAAAGAGCGGCATACATGAAGTCTCCCTTTCGCAGACCGCGTTCTTCATTGATAATGGCCACTGCCGGGGGTGCGGAGGCCGCACAGCCGGGGGCAACAAACATGGGCATGCCAGGGCGGCCTGCACGGCGGATGGCCTCGCGAATCCAACCCACTTCCTGAATGGCGCCATGCACCTCATTGGGAGAGAAGGGTCGGATTTCCCGCCCCTCGATCATGACCGGGTTGCCGTTGGCAATCATGTCATTGGTGGGTTCGAGGGCAAAATTCATCATGTGTTTGGTGTAGATTTCACCTTCAGTCATACTCGATCCAGCCGCGCCGCCTATCACCAACGGACGCACATCACTTTCCGGTTTACGGGGATACAGGGTAACCTGGTCTTTGCCGTATCCAAAAGTCAGTGGGGTATGGAAATTGTCGAGATAACACCAAATCTCTGCTTCTGTAAATTTGACTACCTTCTGGGTATCCAAAACCCAGAGACCTTTTTCAACCGCATATTCCATGCCGGCTGCAAAAAGGCGGTCAGCCATGCCATCATCATCCGGCACCGGGTGGGCCGGGTCGTATTTAATATCATATTTTTCAGCCAATTCTTTCACCCGGGGGAATATAGATTTATCAAATTCAGGTTCCCGGACTCGGGGACCCTCGCTGACCCGCTCCATCATCTCAAAATGTAATCCTGCCATTATTACCTTCCTTTATTTCAAGAAATAAAACTTCTTCTATTTACCAAAGATTTGATTGCACAGCTCCACCGCGGAATAGGCTGTGTCGCCATATCCATCAGCGCCAATTTCATCCGCATAATCCTGGCTTGTGGGTCCTCCCCCAATAATTACCTTATACTGGTCCCGGACCCCATCATCATCGAGCATCTGGATAATGTCGCGCATCATCGGCAAGCTGGTGGTCAGCAAACCAGAGAGGCCTATTATGCCCACTTCTAAATCAATCGCTTTATCCACAAAATCAGTGGAAGTAATATCGCGGCCGATATCAATCACATCAAACCCATTTACCTTTAACAGGGCGATGACAATATTTTTACCAATATCGTGAATATCCCCTTTCACAGTCCCAATCAACACCTTGCCTTTTTTATCACCTTCATCCCCTTCAAAATGCGGTTCCAGAACAGCCAGGGCCGCTTCCATGGCATCTGCGCTGGAAACCATTTCCGGCAGGAACATTTCACCCCGGCCGAAGCGTTCTCCCACTTCCTTAATAGCCGGGGACATACCTTCATCGATGGCTTTTAATGGTGTGATCTTGGCATCCAAGGCCTGCTGAGCCGCTTTAGCCGCCTTGGCCAAATTTCCTCCCAGAACACTTTCGTATAATTGTTTTAAAATTTCTTTTTCACTCATGCTGGACCTCCAAATGGAACAATAAATGTAGTTTAAAAATTAGTCTGATTTAGTTAAAAGGAAGTTTGGGGGACAAGTTCAATTTACTTTCTCTTTCCACTAAAACTTCTCCTTTCCGGATCACATAATTCCTGGGTTGATAACGGCGCAGGGCATCTACCGGCGAATTAGCCGGGAAAATTACCAGGGTGGCATCGTCGCCTACACCTAAGCCGTAATTCTCTAACCTCAAGACTTTGGCGGCGTTATAGCGGGGCAAGTCAAAGGCTTGTTCTATCTCACTCACGGAACTCATATGGGCAGTGTGGGCTACAAAATTTGCCACAGACAACATATCCATATTGCCAAAGGGGTAGAACATATTCAGAAGATCATCCTGTCCGCAGGTGACATTAACACCCGCTTCCAGCAGATCTTTGACCCTGGCGATGCCGCGCCGGGCCGGATTTCCGTTATTTCTGCCCTGGATCACCAGGTTGACCGGGGTATTAGTGCAGATATTGATCTGGGCCTTAACTAATTTTTGCAGGATGCGCTGGAAGAGCTTCTCATCCCAGGCTGCCATGGCGCAGCAGTGACCGGCGGTCACCCGGCCCTGGTAGCCTGTTTCTATGGTTTTGTCTGCCAGGATTTCCAGGGTATGCCAGTAAGGATCATCTGTCTCATCCACATGCATATCGATATCCACATCTTTAGCCTGGGCGATCTCAAAAGCGATCTCTATCTGTCTGGCAGCCTTATCCATATCCTTTTCCCGATGGGGGACTCCCCCGACCAGGTCAGCTCCCGCATCCATTGCCTGCCAGACCAGGTCGACCGATTCTGGATTATCAGCCAATCCAAACTGTGGGAAGGCCACAATTTGGATGTCGATCACATCTTTAAATTGTTCCCGAACAGCGACAACAGACTTTAATAGATCTAACTTGGCAACTTCATCCACATCGGTATGATCACGAAACCATTGGGTGCCATTCAAAATGGATTCCTTGAGAGCAATGGTCGAGCGCCGCATGATATCCTCTGGGGTCAGTTGATCCTTGATATCTTCCGCAATCTTAATCGCTTCCCCCAATGTTCCGCTGTGATTGAGATATTCCGGCATAACAGAATTTTCAAGATGAAAATGAGGTTCGATAAAGGCCGATGAAACCATCGACCCTTTGGCATCAATGGAGCGAATGCCCGGTTCAAGATCATCTCCGCTGATCAGGGCGATTTTTCCCCCTGTGATCCCCAGGTTGACAAGCTCCAATTTCTTGTCATGAAGAGCGTTATGTATAGTTAGATCCATGAAAGTAATTTCCTTATCTAAGAATTAGCGAGGAGGAACCCGGCGGGTGACTGAAAAATAGAACTGATCGGTCAAGAGGTACATATAGGTAATTCCTACCAGTTCCCCCACGGCATCATACATTTTCTCAACCAGGTGCAAAACAGGCTGGCCCTCTTCAACATTGAGACGTTGAGCAATCTCTTTTGTAGCGCCGATTGAAAAGATTTTTGCCTTGGCATATGCCAGGGGTGGGTCATTTTCCTCAACCAAGAATGTCATAATTGAATTTTGATATGAAAGCAGATCTTGAGCCATTTTTTCATCGGCAATCACATAATCTTTCAGGAACATGCAAGGCGAATCATCAATAGACTCCACTATTTCAACACGGATGAGCTTTGATTCTGGTTCGATCTCAAGGTCACTTGCCAACTTATCTGTAGCGGTCACTACTTCTACGCAGCGATCCACAACATCATGTTTCTTGTTGGACCGGTTTGCCAGATCCCGAAAAGTTTCCAGGCGCTCGATTCCCCCTAACAAATCCGGACCCTGGGAAGCAGTTACAAAAGTCCCCCTGCCCTGCTGGCGAGTGATCACACCATACGATTCCAGGTGCCCAAGAGCTTCGCGGAGGGTGGATCGGGAAATCCCCAGCATTTCTGCCAGGTCCCCCTCCGGTGGCAATTGGGAGCCAACCGACAGATCTCCGGTTTCCACCATTTCAGTTATGGCATTAATAGCTCTCACGTAGAGGGGTCGTCTATCTTCAGAACTGATCGAGGAAACTTCCTTCATGGGTCAAGCCCTTTCATTAGAAGTAAAAGAATAGATACAGATCAGAAAATGAAATAGAGGACAAACGTTTGTCCTCTATTAAAAATACATCATTTTGGATTAATTGTCAAACGTTTGTCCTTTCTCTCAAGGGTGACCGTACCGAACGAATCGGTGCAAGCCCGGTCGAGACTCCCGCAATGGATTCCTTTACACTGCCTGTGAGCGGAGATTTACCGCCGATCGAAAGTCGGTCGCAGGAGGAGAGTCGATGGCCCAACATCAAGCCGGGAGCAAAGATGAGCTTATTCTGCGGGTTGAGTGAATCGCAAGTCGGCGGGACTTCAAGATATGTGGAATGAAGCTCTTAACAAAATATCCGTATCAGGATGTGTATGAAAAATGCTTGTCGTAATAAAAAAGTGTCTAATATATCGGTGTTGGCTTCAGTGTGTTTTATAAGGTTTGTTTACCCTTCCCAATATCCTTCTTCACAAGAATGGTTCGGAAAATTTTCGGCGAGGTGGAGTCGAAAAAGCTATAATATAGGACATTTCCCCAGAATCCTTCGCCAGCTGAACGTAAATAAAGGGAATCTAATTTTGATGTGGTAATCAGGTAATATTCAAATTGTGCCTATGCTTGCCGTGGATAAGATCTTATCGGAGATAGAGTGAAATATCTACTCAGTGATAAAAAATTTCTGAATTCAATGATCAAATTGGCAACACCGATCATAATTCAGAATCTAATATTTTCCTCTCTCGGATTGGTGGATGGCTTGATGATCGGCCAGCTCGGGGAAGAAGCTGTCGCGGCTGTGGGGATAGCTAACCAGGTATTTTTCCTGGTTTCGCTGTTTTTTTGGGGATAACCAGCGGTACAGCAATTTTCACTGCTCAGTACTGGGGGAATAAGGACGTTCAGCGCATCCAAAGTGTTCTGGGTTTTAGCCTGATTATGAGTGGGACCGGTGCCCTGATATTTTCATCAGTTGCCATCCTCTTCCCGGTAAAGGTGGTGGGTATTTACACCACAGATCCTTCAGTAATTTCACTAGGAAGTAAATACCTGCAAGTCATCGGCTTTAGTTATGTGTTAACTGCAATCACCAACAGCTTTTCAACCACTTCAAGAAGTACTGAAAATGTGAAGCTCCCCATGTTAATCAGTTTGTTTGCACTAAGCATAAATACATTGTTAAACTACGCCCTCATACTCGGAAATTTTGGCCTTCCAGCACTCGGAGTAGTTGGCGCTGCAATAGCCACAGTCTGTTCCCGCATGTTAGAGGCCGGACTGCTGTTATTTATTATATATCGCCGGAAACTTCTGGTTGCAGCCAGATTGTCTGGTCCTTTGGAATTACAACCCACACTGTGGTCTACGCCCGAATTGGGACTGAGTCTATCGCAGCATTTAATATCGCCAGCACCCTGGATCAATTGATATTTGTAGTATTTCTTGGTTTGGGGAATGCCTGCGCCATCATGATTGGAAATAAAATCGGCGCCGGTGAAGAGGATACAGCCACAGACTATGGAAAAAAATTCGTGATCTTGGGATTATTTGGCGCTGCCCTCTTTGGTTTAATCATGATTGTCCTGGCCAATCCCCTTCTGACACTGTACAAAGTATCAGCGACCACAATTAATTTAACGTTCAGAATATTAATCATCATGGCTGCTTCTTTACCAATCCGGTCATTAAATTTAATCGCTAGATTCAACTCATAAGTGCAACTTTGATGGTTGAAAGAGGTAAGCTGGTGTAATATAAACCTCTTGAGACCGCGAAGTCAAAGGAGTGCTTATGAGCTACAACCAGCTTACCCAATGTCAACGATATCAGATACATGCACTTTTGAAAAGTAGCCACAATCAAACTGAGATAGCAGAAATAATTGGCGTTCATAAATCTACTATCAGTAGAGAGCTGAAACGAAATAGAGGTCAAAGAGGTTATCGGCCGAAACAGGCCCATTGCAAGGCTGTCAATAGACGTAACTGGGACCGGAAACGCATCCAACCTCAAACGTGGGGCTGGATCGAGGAAAAGATCCACCAGGATTGGAGTCCAGAGCAGATCTCTCTGTGGATGAAGAAATACAAAGAAACCAAGGTCAGTCATGAATGGATTTACCAGTATATCTATGCTGACAAGAGAGCTGGAGGTGATCTTCACAAACATCTGCGCTGCCAGAAAAAACGCCGAAAACGGTACGGAAGCAACGAACGTCGAGGGAAAATAACCAATCGAGTGAGTATTGAGCAGCGTCCAGCCATTGTTGAGGAGAGAAAACGACTGGGAGATTGGGAAGTTGACACTATGATCGGAAAGAAAAGTCCTCATGCTTTAGTCATCCTGGTTGAACGCAAGTCGCGCCTCACATTATTGAAAAAGATCGATCGACGCACAGCTGCAGTTACGAAAAGGGCAATCATTCAAATGCTAGAGCCCTACAAAGCGAAGACACTGACCATCACCTGTGACAACGGGAAAGAATTCGCTGATCACCAGGAGTTTGCCAAAGCATTGGATGCGGATGTATACTTTGCTCATGCTTTCTCCTCTTGGGAAAGGGGATCCAATGAAAATTCAAATGGGCTGTCCCGACAATATTTCCCGAAAGGAAGTGATTTCTCGAAGATCACAGATCAGAATACAAAATTTGTAGAAAAAAGACTAAATACCAGGCCAAGAAAATGTCTGGATATCAGAACACCTGAAATGGTGTTTTTCGAACTAAGTAATGTTGCACTTGTAACTTGAATCCAAGAATCATATTAATCGGCATCCTCCGCAGTGGAGGAGATACACGCTATGCATTTTTTATTGATGCTGGTGTAATATGGACCATCGGTGTTCCCCTGGCATTCCTTGGTGGAATTGTTTTACATTTGCCGATCTATCTGGTTTATTTGATGGTAATGACCGATGAAATCTTAAAACTCATACTGGGGCTATACCGGTTCTATTCGCAACGCTGGATCAATTCCCTGGCTGTCCACGTATGAACCTTTCCTTTTTTTACCATACTAGATTCAGTAACAAGTTGATTCATCAAGGAGATCAGAAATGGATTCACGTATCCAAAAGCTGACCAAATTTCTTGTTAATCACTCAGCCTAGATTTTCCTCGGAGACCGAGTTGCTATCGAGGCAACCACGGCCGCAGAACACTTAGTCCGGGTACTTTACGAGGAAATCCTCACTCGGGGAGGATTTCCCTACCCCTTGCTTAAGTTCCCTGAACAGAACAAAATATAATCAAGTAATTCTCTTTTTCTTTTGCGCGTAATATGATTATTGACGTGGAAATATTATTTTGATATACTGAAATTTAGTTGTAAAACGTTTCACATCTAATGTTGTCTCAGTCGCTTTGATTCAAAACAAAAAAAGTTGGCCCATGAAAAACGCTAGGAGAAGGCAAAATCGCCCACTATATTCTCAAGCACTCGATGAAATAATGGCCATGATCGAAGGGGGGATTTATAAAAGTGGTGATCGGTTACCCTCAGAGGAGGTACTTGCAGACCAGTTTGGCGTGAGCAGACCAACTTTGAGGCGCGCGATGGGATACCTTGAAAATAAAGGTGTTATTTTGCGAAGACAAGGTATAGGAACTTTTGTTAGCCAGCCATCTAAGGAAAACTTTTTAGGATCACTTGAACGCCTTGAACCAATCAGAAAATTAGCCCAGAAGGCAGGGTTAAGTGCTCAACTTCTGGAACGTGAAATAATATCTATCAAAGCATCTGAAGAAATCGCAGAATTAATGCATATTCCTAAAAATTCAAATCTAATTTGTATAAAGGCAGTGGAGGCCATAGAAGAAAAACCCACCTTTTACATAATAAACTATGGACTGCCAGGTATTTATGACGCAGAGGATATTCAAGATACTCAACGACCCTATTTTGAGGTTATGCTAAAAAGTGACCAATATGCCTATACAATAGCAGAACTTTTTTCTATCCAAGCTGATGAAGAAGTTTCGAAGAAACTTCAAATTGACGTAGGTGACCCAGTAATGTATATGTTGGAATCACATTTATCAGCCTCAGGAGAGATCATTGGGATATCGTATGTTTATTCAATTACCGATAGATTCCATTTTTATGTAATACGTCAGCCCATAAATATATAGCTCCATAGGAAAATTTAAGTTATCCAAACGAGGAAATTTACATGGAAATATCGCGAGAATATCAAATACTGCTTGAAACACTTGATAAAACTGAGACAGGACCTATTGTTGAGGAAGCTGATTGGGACAATCAAATCATTACTGAAACTACCAAGCGTTTGGTAAAAGAATATGACATAGCGTGGGATACCAAATCAGCCCCTTATGTCTTTGCAGATGATGAATTTGCCGACCGCATTTACAAAGCCGCCTATCAGATGGCGCTCGAAGTCGGGGTCTACTGCCTTGACACCAACCGTAGGATGCTCTGGACAGAGGAGGAACTCGATGAGATTATCGCTCTTTCCAAGGTTTCGATTGATTCTGGTTTTGGGTCAGACCAATCCACATCAATAAAACGGTTCCCCGATGACAAAAGACCTGCTGGAGTTGGCGGTGGACCGATTGGTGTTCCTTCATCAGAAGAATTTTACGTTAAATACATGGAAGCATATGCTCTTGAAGATATTTTTACTGGTGTAGGCCCACCTACGCTGATGAGTGCACATGACCGTCCAATTCGTGCAGGATCGCCATGGGAAGCTGTTGGAGCGTGGCTCGAGGCTCAACTATCGCTTGAAGCTATCCAGCGCGCAGGAAGACCTGGCTTATCTGTAAGCGGTGTCAATGTTGCCACGACCGAGATCGGGGAATTAGCAGGGGCAACTTATGGTGCTTATCGAAAGACAGATGCATTTGTTATGACTTTCATCAGTGAATTTAAAACTGCTTATCACCAACTTACCAAAGCGATCCATCATGCTCATATTGGGGGGGTGATTGTTCCTTATTTCAATCCGATGTACGGAGGTTACCTTGGAGGTGGACCAGGTGTGGCTTTAGCCGTAGCGGCCGGTCAAATCCTTGCACGTGCATGCTATGGTGGGCATTCAATAAACGTCGGGCCAGTTCATCTACACCTCAGTTGCAGTACTCACCCCGATATTTTACGTGCCACCGCGCTGGGTTTCCAGGCAATCGCACGAAACAGCAACATTATGATGAGTTCCTTCCTCCGAACAGCAGCTGGACCTGGCACAAAGCAAATCCTTTACGAAGTTGCAGCACTGACAATTGCCACTGCGGTTTCAGGTGCATCAGAAATCAGCGGAGTGCAGTCAGCACGTGGGACTAACGATTTACATGCCACACCACTCGAAGCACGTTTTTCAGCACAGTTAGCTCAAGCCATTGGTGGATTGAGTCGATTAGATGCTGATCCAATCGTCACTAACTTAATTGAAAAATATACAGATAAGCTCAAGGAGGAAAATATCGGCAAACCATTCACTGAACTTTACGATATGGAAACACTCAAACCTCTGAGCGCTTGGGAGGATATTTATTTTGAAGTTTGTCAGGAGTTTAAGTTGAATTATGGAATTGATCTGGGGGTTTGACCTGATCAACAATTTAATCAACTAGGAAATAATACAAGGCTTGAATAAGAATGTCGGAAATATTAATTGAGAACGGTATCATCATGACGGTAAATGACGAGAATGAAATATACCCTTCCGGTTATGTTCACATTGTCGGAGACCGTATTTCCGAGCTGAATTCAGGCGCTCCACCTGACGAGATTCGCCAGAATGTCACTAAGTCTATTGATGCAGATGGGTTTGTGGTGATGCCAGGGATGACTAATGCTCATGTGCATTTGCAGCAAACGCTAATTCGCGGACTCTCAGAGGATCGCTCTCTAAAGCCGTGGTTTCTCGAAATTGCAGAACCTGCCTACTTGCACATGACAGAAACCGAGATCTATCCAGCGACATTAATGGGGATTGTGGAGAATATTCGTGGCGGTGCCACGTCAGTTATCGATAACCTAACAGTTCGCGTCGCACCTGGAGCATTTGAAGCCAGTTTGCGGGCTGGTTTTGAAAGCGGCATTCGTTATAAGTTAGCCCGTGGCATTAATGAACGAAATACGCCGGAGAAGCTTATTGAGGATCAGAAAACAATCCTCGATCACATGCGCTATCTCTTTGAAACATGGCATAACCAAGACAATGGACGTATCCGAGTCGATTTCAATCCCCATGTACTGCGACGAGTTACTGCTGATACGTTGCTCAAGATCCATGAACTGGCAATGTCCTGGGATATTGGGATCCATATCCATATTTCAGAATCAATGGAAAGCGTTGGACAATGGATTCGGGAAACTGGAAAGCGACCGGTTGAATACCTTTCTGATCTGGGAATTCTAGGTTCTTGGTTTCAATTAGCGCATAGTGTATGGCTGGATGACAGTGAGATCGAATTGATAGCCGATAGCGGCGCCTGTGTTGTGCATAACCCGGTCAGTAATATGACTATTGGAGCCGGCATTGCGCCCGTTGCTAAATTGAACAGGGCGGGAGCAAAGGTAGCCTTGGGTACGGACGGGCAATCTGTCAACAACGGCCAGGAAATGCTCGACGTGCTGAAGTGGGCGACCAATCTGGCTAAGGTCGCCGATCTGGATGCTACTGCTCTTTCGTCGCAAAAAGCAATCCACATGGCATGCCGGGGAGGGGCAGCGGCGTTTGGTTTGCCATCAGAGATTGGCAGTCTCGAGGTTGGTAAAAAGGCGGACCTGATTTTGGTTCGCCTGGACGATTCAAGGCTCACTGTACCAGCATTGAGCGTTTCTTCGTTACTGGTGGACTGCGGTCGCTCGGAAGATGTTGACACAGTTATTGTTGATGGCAAAATCTTGATGCGTGGACGGGAAATCAAATTTCTCGATGAGCAGGCTCTGAAAAAAGAGTTTCGTGGAGTAAGGGCTGCATTACTCAAGCGAGCTGGAATCGAAATCGGGGTTAGAGAACAATTGGAGACAAATAATGAATTATCATGAATTCATTCGAAAAATCCCGAAAGTAGAACTCCACTGCCATCTTGAAGGGTCAGTTAGAGCCTCTACGGTTGCTGCTTTTGCAAATAAGAATGGGGTTGAAATCCCTGCCTATGATCAACCGGAAGATATCTATAAATTCCCACATTCCAGGTTCTTTGACACGCATTCAATGATCTCCCATACGTTTCGTGACCGGGATGATTTTAGGCGGGCTACCTATGAAGCTTTGGTAGATGCCGTTCAAGCATCTGTACGTTATAGAGAAATGTTTTGGAATCCAATTCTGCACCTGGAAGATGGTGTCTCATATATAGACCAGATAAATGGCATTGTGGATGGGATCCAAGAAGCTGAAAAAGATACCGGCATCCTCTGCCGGATGATTGCAAATCTTCCGCGTTTCGCTTCAAAAGCAGCCGGACTTGATATGATCCAAGCTGTTATAGAAAATAATCGTGATGAAGTCATCGGGATGGGGTGTGAATACGAACATGGATCACCTCCCCAGAAATGGCTGGAGGTCTATCGCCTTGCCAAACAAGCAGGATTGCACCGCTGTGGTCACGCCGGTCAAGGAGAAAGCCCAGCAGATCTGGCGTATTGTATCGACTCTCTGGAATTTGAACGCGTGGACCATGGTTACAGTGTGCTGCTTGATAAAGATTTGGTAAATCGATGTGTAGAGAAAGATTTCCACTTTACCGTCTGTCCAGCAATTACACAACTTGGACGTTTCCCCTGGGAGTTTGGTATGCACCCGATCAGGGAGATGATCCGTCAAGGTTTACAGGTATCTTTTGGCTCAGATGACCCGGCGATGATCGAGACTGACCTGGCACTCGACTACCAATTGGCGGTTGATTATTGGAGCCTAAGTTTATCAGAGATAAAGGATCTTGTATTAAACAGTATTGAAGGTTCTTGGCTTGATGAAAGTTCAAAACGGAAGTGGCGGCAAGAATGGAACCAGGAAATTGATGATCTTATTGGTCAAGTTGAAGGTCCAGAGGGTCATCAATATCATTTAGACCCTGAAACAGGGGAATGGGGTTTAGCAGCAGCAGCTCTCCCGAGTACCTGGCGTTCAAAATACGCCTAAAGAAGGTTGTCAATAGTTTACTGAGCTGCTAGTCAATATGGATAGACTTTCGTAGTAAATTATATCGACAATTAATGATTCATTATCGCAAAAAAGGAGGCCACTATTGAAGAATAGGAATAAACACAATCTTGTTTTTTCAAGTAAGCTAGAATCAATTATTTAGCATAAGGAGATAGAAATGATAAGAAAAAAGTTTTGGCTCTTAATTACACTGCTGATTGTGTTTAGCCTGCTGGTGACAGCATGTCAGTCAACCGCTAGTGAACCAGTAGCAGAGGATCAAGCAGCTGAAGAAGAGCCGGTGGCTGACGCTCCAGCAGAAGAAAAACCTGCCGAAGAGCCAGTCATGGAAGCTCCTACCGAAGTTCGCATTTGCGCCTTGCTAGGATCGGGCCTTGATGTAGCCTGGGATGCGACCATGGTTGAAAGCTACAATCGTGTGATTGAAAACCCGCCGCTTGGCTTGACGATGCCCGAATTGCGCTATACTGAAGGCTTATGGGGCGACGAATCCGAAGCCGCCATGCGAGATTTCGCTGACTCAGGCGAATGTGACATCATCTGGCCGCAGGGCGGTCATAACGATACCATTGACAACGTCAAAGGTGACTTCCCGGATGTGATGTTTGTTGAGATCGGCTCTGGCATGCTTGAATTTGGGGGCAATAACTATTACTTCTGGCATCGCTGCCACGAACCTGGCTACCTGATCGGCATGCTGGCCGCCCATATGTCTGAGAGCGGCGTAATAGGCGCCATCGGCGGCTTCCCGGCTGGAGATGTGAACGATATCATGAACGGATACATTGCCGGCGCCGAATCAGTGAATCCCGATGTGCAGGTGAAAATAGCCTTTGTCAACAGCTGGTGGGATCCGGTCTTGGCCGGCGAGGAAGCCAATGCGCAGATTGCCGCTGGCGCCGACGCGATCTATCAGATGTCGGAGAACTTTGACGCCTGTACCGAGAATGACATCTGGTGCTTCGGCCCCTACATCGATTATTCACTCTACTATCCGGATAGCGTTCTGGCCAGCTCTGTAGCCACCTGGGATGCGACGATCGTCTGGGCGATCGAAACCTGGTACGACGCGGTCACCAGTGGTAGCGGTTTTAATGCAACTGAAGAGCTAACCTTCAGTATGTCGCAAGGTGGTGTCTGCGACTTGGTTTATGCGGAAACGCTGATCGATCAGATCCCGCAGGATGTTCTGGATGAGGTCGCTGCTGCAAAGGCCGCGATTATCGATGGATCACTCGTTGTTCCATTGAATCTCGATACGCCGGTTTCAGATTAACTCCTGCGCTTATAAATGATACTACCCTGGGGAACCATCGTGAATGATGGTTCCCCAGGCAATGTGGAGGTGACGATTTGAATCCGAATCCTGAATCGACAGAGAAATTACTCGATGTAAAAGCCCTGACCAAACTTTTTGGCGAGGTAATCGCCAACAAGGCAGTCGATTTCGAAGTTCAACACGGCGAAATCCACTGCTTGTTGGGAGAGAACGGGGCTGGTAAGACCACACTCATGGAATGTATATATGGTTTCTACGGCCTCGAGAGCGGCGAGATTCGCTTTATGGGTGATAGTGTAAATATCAAGTCACCAAGTGATGCCATCGAATTGGGAATCGGCATGGTTCATCAGCATTATGAATTGGTCGAGACTCATTCGATCCTTGAGAATATCATTCTGGGGATCCACGCTCGCGGGATCCTGATCGATGTTGCGGCGGCCGAAACGCATCTAAAAGACCTTTGTAAACAATATGATGTGGATCTCGATCCACATCAAATAGTATGGCAATTATCGATCGGAGAGAAACAGTGGGTGGAAATCCTGAAAGCCTTGTATGAGGGAGTTCAGCTCTTAATCCTTGATGAACCAACTGCGGTGCTCACCCCCCAGGAAGCAGACAAATTGTTTGCTACTTTAAAGGAGATGCGCCGCAAAGGTCTCTCAATCGTTCTGGTCACCCATAAACTGAATGAGGTAATGGAAATCTCAGATCGTGTAACCGTGCTTCGAAAAGGCAAACTGGTGGGAACGGTGAATACCAGCGATGTAACCAAACAGGACCTTGCCCGCATGATGGTTGGCCGGGATGTGCTTTTCAGGATTAATAAAGATGAGCACCAGGCAGGCGAAAAGATTTTCGAAATTGAAGATCTTCTGGTAGATAACGACATGGGACACCAGGCGCTCTGTGAGATCAATTTTGATTTGTATCAGGGCGAAATCCTGGCACTAGCGGGAGTTTCTGGAAATGGTCAGAAGGAATTGTTTGAGGTTATGGTAGGTGTGCGAGGGGCCACCGGGGGCGATATCCGCCTGGATAATGAGAGCATATTGGGCAGCTCACCGCGAGAAATTGGTGATCTTGGAATTGTCCATATCCCCAGCGACCGCATGGCTGAGGGACTCGTGCTCGATTTTTCTATAAAAGAGAATTTGATCCTGGGGCTGCATTGGAGCCCCCCGGTTTTAAAAGGTGCCCGACTTGATCGTCCTTATATCGACCAATTTGCCGAGATGAGTATTTCGGCTTTTGATATTGTAGCGCCATCGATAGACCATCCTACGCGCAGCCTATCAGGCGGCAATATGCAGAAGGTGATCCTGGCGAGGGAGCTGCAACGGTCTCCCAGGGTTCTGCTAGCCAATCAACCCTGCCGTGGTCTGGATGTGGGTGTAATCGAGTTTATTCATGGGTTGCTGCTCGAAAAGAGGCGGGAGGGGGTGGCGATATTTTTGATTTCAGAGGATCTGGACGAGATTTTCACGCTCGCCGATCGCATCGCCGTTATTTACGAAGGGGAAATTACTGGCATATACCCGGTGGCTGAAAGCACGGTGGAGCAAATCGGCCTGGCGATGGCTGGTGAAAAGGACGTAGAATTATGAAATTCCTGGATCGATATAAGATTGAAGAGCGAGATGATGTTAGTGGATTGAGCCAAGTATTGGCTCTCATCTTATCATTGGTTGGCGCGTTTTTCGTCGCCGCGCTGTTAATCCGGCAAGCCGGTGGTGATCCGTTGCTGGCGCTGACCAGCATCTATAAGGGTGCATTTGGAGGCCAGCGCGAGATCCTTGAAACGCTCGTTCGTGCCTCACCCTTACTGCTGGTGGCGGTGGGAACCGTTGTTGCGTTCCGGGGCTCGATCTGGAATATCGGTCAAGAGGGCCAGTTGATCGCCGGGGCAATGTTCAGTTACTGGATCTACATGTTTATTCAGGATTGGCCGCGAATCCCATTGCTGATCGTGATCATTATTTCGGGATTTGTTGGCGGGAGTCTTCTTGCCATCCTGGCAGCATTCCTGCGAGCGTATTTCCGGGTTGATATCGTTATTGGAACGATTCTGCTAAATTACATTACGCTTTATATATTATCGTTGTTGCTCTGGGATCATGATTTATGGATGGATCTCCGCTCGTACAATCCACGCACAGCCCAGATACTCGAGGTCGCCCAACTCCCAAAGCTGATCGAAGGCTTTCGCCTCCATTTGGGGATCGTACTTGGGATTATCGCCGCGGTCATCATCGCCTGGATATTAAAAAATTCCTCTTTTGGACTAGATGTCCGGGCGATAGGCTTTAATGCCCTGGCCAGCAAATTCAGGGGCATCAACTTTAACAAGACCTTGATCATTACGATGATCATCAGTGGAGGTTTATGCGGTTTGGCAGGCATGGGGGAAGCCTTCGGACTGCAACACAAGCTCGACTTGGAACTCTCTCCGGGATTAGGATTTACTGGCTTGATTGTTGCTATGTTGGCGGGTTTGGATCCAATCGCTGCGATTGTGGTTTCGATCTTCTTTGGCGGGCTTATCAATGGCGGGATACGAATGATCACTACAACCGGGGTTCCAACCGCATTAATCAACGCAACACAAGCGATCGTTTTAATCTTTTTGCTTACAGCACGGGTGGTTTCGATGTGGCGTATTAGGAGGGTGGCCGATGTTTGAAAAACTCTTCCAGGCGGCGATCATTATCAACATTCTTAGTTCGATGCTTCGATTGGCGACTCCCCTTCTTTTCGCCGCCATCGGGGAATTGGTTGATCAGCGGGCGGGCGTAATGAACATGAGCGTGGAAGGCATGATGCTTTTTGGCGCCTTTGTAGGGTGGATGGTGACATTTCAGACAGATTCGCCCTGGCTGGGTGTTGCAGCCGCGGCAGCAGTTGGTGGCCTGGTCAGTTTGTTATTTGGCTTTATGACCATCACAATGAGGCTCGACCAGGCGGTCGCCGGTCTGGCAATGAATCTGTTCTCGTCCGGGCTGACACTCTTCTGGTACCGTGCGTTGTTTGCCGATGTGGCGGATGCACGTCCCACAATAACGATCATGGAAAACATCCACATTCCCTGGCTCTCTGATCTTCCATATATAGGGGAGATCCTTTTCTCCCAGCGGATACTCACTTACGTGGCACTTATATTGGTACCCGTGGTCTGGTTCTTCCTGACCCGTTCCAGGTTAGGCTTGGCACTACGCAGTGTTGGTGAGAACCCGCGGGCTGTTGATCATCGAGGACTAAGCGTCACACGATTACGATATCTGGCGGTAATGTTCGGAGGTGTATTGGCCGGCTTGGGCGGTTCTTTCCTTTCAGTAGCTCAATCAAGTCGTTTCTTGCCCGATATGACTCAAGGGAGAGGGTGGATCGCGCTCGTGATTGTGATTGGTGCTAACTGGAAACCCATCCGATTGTTGCTGGCGACCCTGGTATTTGCGCTGCTGAATGCTATCCAACTTCAAATCACTGGTCTTGGGGTTGAAATTCCATATCAAATTCTCCTTATGCTTCCTTATATCGTCGCGTTGGTGATTTTGATGAGCAACCGGACGCGGTCTGTAGGACCGGCTTCCTTGGCGCTGCCATATAAGAAGGAATGATACCTATTATATTCTGCTTTGCCCTAATACCCTCTGATGGATTTTTTGAAGATAAGTTTTACGTAATTTAACCACATTTATATTATCAATCCCAAGGAGTGATAATGAACTACCGGGATTTTCTCAAGGCAATACCAAAAATGGATCTCCACCATCACCTGGTTGGAAGTGTGCGTCCTGAGACCTTTGTTGACCTGGCTTCCAAACATGACATACCGCTGCCAAAACACAATGATCCTAAAACAATCTATGCCCAGATGGATTTTTTTGATGCCTACACGATGGCAAGCGATGTGATACGTGATGATGAAGATTTCCGTCGTGTGTCGTATGAATCGATGCAGGAGGCTGCTGCTAGCAATATTCGTTACCGAGAGATGTTCTGGAACCCTCAGATACATATGCTTAACGGGGTTTCCTACAAAGTCCAGGTTGATGCCATTCTGGAAGGGATCCAGGCCGGGGAGAAGGAATTTGGAAATCAGTGCCGATTGATCGCTGATATTCCCCGTAAAATGGCTGACGGTGGTGTAGAGTTGGTCAATATGATGATCGAATACGGGCGTGAGGAGGTCATTGGTCTGGGATGCGATTTTGAACACAGCGGTCCTCCAGAAGATCTATTTCCCGCTTATAAGCTAGCTAGAGAGAATGAATATCACCTGTGCGGTCATTGCGGCCAAACAGAGCTTCCCGATAAAATTGCTTATTTTATCGATGTGTTAAAAGTTGATCGTATCGATCATGGGTACAGTGTTTTATTGGATTACGAGCTAACCAAACGATGTGCTGCGAAGGGTATCATCTTCACAGTCTGTCCTACAATCTTTCAGATTGTCTTCAAATGGGATCACGGTAAAAGTCCGGTACGCGAAATGATCAATCGTGGAATCAAAGTCACGATAGGTTCTGATGATCCAGGGATTACTGGTAACAACTTGGCGGATGATTTAATCTTGATGGCGGATCACATGGGCTATATGCCAAAAGATTTTAAACACTTCATACTGGATGGAATAGATGCTTGCTGGATTGATGATAAAACTAAAGATGAATGGATTAGAGAGTGGGGAGATGAGATCGATCGCCTAATAGGTCAGATCGATGGGGCACCTGGCCTGCAATTCAGCCTTGACCCGGATGCCAGGGCTTGGGAAATGCATGCCATGGATACTCCGTATGAAGAACGCGGGGTTATCATCAAGTCAGGTCTAGCATAGAATAAGATTTTCCCTCAGAACTTGGGTATTTAATATATGATATTTAAACCAACGATTCTAGATAGTGCCAAAATAAATTTACTAATTCATTTTTGAATATTTAAAACTGGATGGAATTATGTCAACAATATTAATCGAAAATGGAATCATAATAACAGTCAACGATGAGAATGATGTCATTGAGCCAGGATTTATTTATCTTGAAAATGACAGGATAGCGGCCCTGGGATCAGGTGATGCACCTATAGATATTAAGGAAAAATCAAAGGAAACCATCGATGGTGAGGGTTTTGTGGTGATGCCAGGATTGATTAACGGACATGTTCATTTGCAGCAAACTCTGGTGCGAGGGATGTCCGATGATCAGGGTGTTGTCCCTTGGGTTATGAATATCGCCTTTCCCGTATACATGACCATGACCCCAGAAGAAATATATGCAGCTGAATTAATTGGGATTGTTGAAAACCTGCGCGGCGGTGCAACTGCGGTGACCAACAACTTAACGGTTCGTGCCAATGACGGGGCTTTTGATGCTTGCCTCAAAGCCGGGAAAGATTCAGGGATACGTTACAAACTGGCGCGCGGCTTCAACGAACGTAATGTGCCAGAGCCGTTAATTGAATCGCAGGAGAATATACTGGAAGACATGCGGCGTTTATATGAGACCTATCATAATGCAGAGAATGGTCGCCTCCGGGTCGATTTCAATCCCCATGCACTTTCCCTTATTACAGCTGATACATTACTAAAAGTATACGAGCTCTCACAAGACTGGGGGATTGGTATTCATTTACACACGTCTGAATCTGCATTCGAGGTCGAGGAATGGGTGAAAGAAACCGGCAAACGTCAAGTAACCTGGTTAGGGGACCTAGGTGTGTTAGGACCCCATTTCCAACTCGCGCACAGCGTGCATCTAGATGAGCATGAGATCAATCTGGTAGCAGAGAGTGGAGCATGCATTGTCCATAATCCTGTCAGCAATGCATTCACAGGGGCTGGAATAGCGCCAGTCCTCAAATATAAAAAAGCCGGAGCAACAGTTGCGCTTGGAACTGATGGCCAAGCTGTGGCAAACGGTCGTGAGATGCTTGATGTGCTTGCCTGGGCTACAAATATGCAGAAAGCGGGAAACCAGGATATGATCGGCTTGGGAGCTGATGAAGTGTTGAAGATGGCCTGCCGTGATGGCGCAAAAGCATTTGGCCTTCCAGATCAAATTGGCAGCCTTGAGGTTGGAAAAAAAGCTGACCTTATTCTTGTTGATCTCAAAAAATCCCGTTTGACACGACCTACAAAGAATATTCCATCCCTTATAGTCAATTTTGCTCGTTCTGGCGATGTGGATACAGCGATCGTAGATGGCAAAGTGCTCTTAAGAAACGGTGTAATCAATTTTGTCAATGAAACTTCCTTAATAGAGGAATTCACTTCGCACCGAGCAGAAGTACTCAAAAGAGCTGGATTAAAAGTCTAACTTTTAACCTCGAGATAGTTATACCAGAAGAATTAGGTGGAAAACGAGAGTAAACCCATTTGAAAAACGCCAGTGGTAGAAAGACCGAGGCTACCAATAATACTCTGCAATAATTGGTCCTTGTCTTTCTCAGATGTAACCAAAAGAAGAGTCATCCATGACTGAATACGCTCATATTGGAAAAAAAACCTCTAGTGTGCATGTCTATAGCCAGGTGACCGGCAAAGGTAAATACTGTCCGGACATTAAAATTCCAGGCATGTTGATTGGAAAATTATTGTACTGTCCATATCCAAGCGCTCGAATAACCCACCTAGATGTTAGTGCTTTGAAGGGACTTGATGACACATTTGTGATGACTTATCAGGATGTTCCCGGAGATAACTCATTCCTATACGCTGATTATTTACCACCAGATCAACCCCTATTTGCCATAGACCGTGTTCGCTACCAGGGAGACATTGTCGCAGCCATCGCTGCTCCGGATGAAAGAGCAGCGGAAAAAGCCCTTGGCTTGATTAATGTTAAATATGAGCCTCTGATAGCGATCACTGATGTGGAAAAAGCAATAGATGAGGAATCCCCAAGAGTTTGGGATGAAAAAAGCAACGTCCTTCATGAATTACACAGTGAAACTGGCGATATTGATCAAGCATTCCTTAAAGCTGATTTTGTCTATGAGAATACCTATATCACACCTTTCGGTGAACATGCGTTCCTGGAAACCGAATCCGCGTTGGCGTTTGTTGATAACGATGGAATGATTGTCGTCTATGCGTCATGTCAGGCTCCACATCGAGATCGGCGTCAGATCGCGCGAGCGCTAAGAGTTCCGGAAAATCAGGTGCGAGTAATTACACCTTTGATTGGTGGAGGTTTCGGGGGGAAAGATGAAGCGCATGTCCAGATACACGCCGCCCTTCTTGCGAACTTCACTCGCCAGCCGGTGAGAATCGTGCGTTCGCGTCAAGAATCTATACTCGCTCATGTTAAGCGTCACCCTGCCATAATTCACCGCCGATCTGGCGTGAATAAAGATGGACGGATTATAGCCGCCCAGTGTGACATCATTATTGATACAGGGCCTTATGTGAATTCCGGCTACGAGGTGATGGGATCGATGACCCATTACGGTGTAGGAGCCTATGATATACCGAATGTGAAAATTCATGCTCAATTAGTGGCAACTAATAATCCAATTGGTGGAGCATTTCGGGGATTTGGCCAACCTCAAGTAACTTTTGCGAATGAGGTTCATATGGATGAACTCGCTGCAATGGTGCCTATGGACCCTTTGGATTTTAGACTGAAGAACGGATTACAAAATGGTACACAACTTTATAATGGAACAGTGTCCGTTGATGGGGATGGTGTTCGAGCTTGCCTTGAGCGAGCTGCCAAAATCGCCGGATGGCGGCAAAGAGGAAGAACAAAAAAAGACTGTGATAAAACTATGCGGACAGGTTGGGGAATTGCTCAGAGTTTACAACCATACAGCCTGGGTGGTGGAGAGGATTACGCTGGTGCAACTTTAGACATGGCTGCAGATGGCTCGGTGATTCTTCGATCCGGTGCAGCTGATATGGGGCAAGGTGTGCATACGATTCTTTCTCAATTAGCGGCTGAGTATCTTGGTGTTGAAATGGATGCAATACGGATACTTTCCCCGGATACCTCGATTGCCTCAGATGCTGGAGCAAGCAATGCCAGTCGCCAAACAGTCATTTCTGGCAACGCAGTGATTGATGCAGCCGAAAAAATTCGAGAAGTTTTACTCAAAGTAGCTCATGAGGAGACCGCCATTCCTATTGATCTCCTCACGCTGAAGTATGGCTACCTTTATGCAGATAATGAGCGAATTTCAATAACCGTAAAGGACTTGGCCAAGAAAGCGTCCGAGCGAAACCTCCCGCTTCATGCAGATGGTTTTTATGCTATGCAACATCCAGAGATCGATGCGGGGAATGGTCGTATTGGACCTGCAACACCTGCAGGATACGGTGCGCAGATTGCAAAGGTGACTGTTGATGTCGAAACCGGAGTTGTGACTCTGGATGAATTGATTGCTGTCCATGACGTAGGTACTCTAATTAATCCTGAAGGCGCTTTTGGGCAGGTATATGGCGGCTGTATGATGGGAATAGGATATGCACTAATGGAACAACTCCAGATCTTTGAAGGACGATCAATAAACAATTCATTTAAGGGTTATTTGGTGCCTACTTCGGTTGACATGCCAGAAATGAAGATTGCATTTGTGGAAAGCAAGGGAATCCATACGCGTCATGGCGCGAAAGGTCTTGGTGAATTACCTACAGTAGCGACTGCACCGGCAATTGCCAATGCAATTGGTGACGCATTAGGTATTCGTTTACGCAAGCTGCCAATGACCCCGGAAAGGATTTGGATGACCATGAATGGAACTTAAGAAGCTCAGTTTAAAAGTTGACGATGTAGATGCGAGTGTACACGTTTGGATGAGGCTGGTCTACAAACTGAAAATCTAGTGAAAAATCACCCCTGGATAGACAGAAGGTTTTCAGTAATCGACCCCATTAGGAAATCTGTTTATATATACTCTGGTCGTGAACCTTATGAAGAATTTAGACAACGCTTCAAGGACTGACAATAGAAGAAACGTAATGGGAAGAACAGATTTTTATCAGGCTTTGTGTGACAGTATCCGTAAGGAAATTCAGATAAGGCTGTCAAGGATAAGTGAAGCTGTTTATATTGACAACAGGTGCCAAAGGAAAACCAAAAGTGATTTTCAAAGGAGAAATAATGATCAATTTAGAAGATGTACAGAAGGATGTTTTTATAACCTTATTAGCTGGTGATTCTGAGAAAGCAATCATGTTGGCCAAAGAAACCTTGGAAAAAGGGGCTGGACCAACTGAGTTTTTTGAAAGATGTATCGCTCCCTCATTAGAAACGATTGGAAAACTATTCGAAACGCTAGAGATATTCCTTCCAGAAATGGTCACTGCTGCAAAAGTCGTGCAGCAGGTAAATGATCAAGTCATCACTCCGGCTTTTGAAGCCAGTCAATCAGAAAAATTAAAGCCAGCAGGCAAAGTTCTCATGGCCACTGTCCAAGGGGATTTACATGATATTGGCAAGAATATGGTCACGTTGATGCTAAGAGTAAATGGTTTTGAAGTAACAGATTTAGGAACGAATGTTCCACCATCTGAGATTATGGATAGAGCTGAAAGTGAACAAGTTGACATAATCGGTATGTCTTCCTTATTAACCACTTGTCTGCCATATATGAAGGATGTCTACGAATATTTAGATGGTAAAGGTACACGTGGTCAATATGCTGTCATCGTTGGCGGGGCGGCCATACCCCCAGATTTCGCAGATGATGTTGGTGCCAATGGCTTTGGTAATTCTGCTGCTGATGCGGTGGCTATTTGCCAAAGGCTTATGGGCTAATTCTGAAGAATAGTAGTTGAGAATTCTAATACTAGTATGGGCTGTCTCGAATGATTATCCAAATATACCAGGGGTAGACAATACCTAATTGCCGTCTGAGAAAATAGAAAAACATTTCAGAAAATGACTAAATAAAATGACCATGGAGCCTGTATTGGAAGATCAAATGGTAAGCGAATATATCACAGCTACGAGTGTTGAAGATGTTATTAATATTCTTTCAGAGCAGGGTTCAAAAGCACGCATAATTGCAGGTGCAACTGATTTGATGATTGAAATTGATCAAGGCATGCGCCTAAATGTTGAAAAGTTAATAGATATATCTAGGATTAATGGTTTAAATAAGATTCAGTTGGTTGATGGCATTATTCATTTAGGTCCAATGGTTACGCATAATCAATGTGTCGCTTCAGAATTGATTTTAGAAAATGCTTTTCCATTAGCACAAGCTGTCTGGGAAGTGGGCTCACCCCAAATTCGAAACCGAGGGACTATTGCAGGAAACCTGATTACAGGATCTCCGGCAAATGATACGATTACTCCTTTAATGGCCCTGGGTGCCCAGGTAACATTGCGTTCGAAATTAGATGAACGCATCGTGCCATTAAAAGAGTTTTATACGGGGGTAAGAAAAACAGTGATCAAACCAGAAGAAATGGTAGTAAATATTAGCTTCCCGGCGCTAGATAAGAAATCTACCCGTGGCGGTTTTCTGAAGATAGGCTTGCGAGCAGCACATTCAATCGCAATAGTCAATTCAGCCTGTATCCTTTCTATTAATATGGGGGTGATTTCTGCTGCTTCGATTACCTTGGGCGCGGTTGCCCCGGTGATAATCCATGTGGAAGAAGCAGAAAAGTATCTGGTTGGAAAAAGTTTGGATGGCGAGACAATAGACAAGGTTGCAGATTTAGCAATGCAGGCTTCAAAGCCCATAGATGATATTCGCGGGTCAGCTGAGTACCGTAAACAAATGGTCGGGGTTCTGGTTTCTCGGTTGTTGGAGCAAATTAGAGAGAATACTGAACAAGATTGTTATCCAACTAATCCGATATTATTGTGGGGTAAAAAACAAATAGATGCTTCCATGCATGGAGAAAGTATTTCTCACGGCATTGATGGTGTAATTAAGACGTGCGTAAATGGAAAACAGTATTCGGTGAGATATCGTGGGCAAAAATCATTGTTGCAGCTGCTCAGAGATGACCTTTTATTGATAGGAACCAAGGAAGGCTGTGCCGAGGGGGAATGCGGTGCCTGTACAGTAATATTAGATGGGGTGGCTGTTATGAGCTGTCTTGTGCCTGCTGCTCGCGCGCACGGCGCTGAAATCCTGACGATTGAGGGTTTGGCTACTGATGATCAATTGCATCCGATTCAGCAGGCATTTGTTGAGAACGGAGCAGCACAGTGCGGTTATTGTACGCCTGGCATGATCATGTCAGCGGTGCAGTTGGTTGAAGAGCGATCAGACCCAACACAATATGATATCAAACGGGCGATTTCAGGGAATTTATGCCGTTGCACGGGATATCATAAGATCATTCAAGCGATTGAAAACGCAGGCCGTTCTATATCGAAGTAATTGCCCGTAGGGTTTCAAT